>MDSW01101687.1_pt1 | contig 50875 bp, 40 predicted proteins | sample 811171 | NCBI WGS metagenome assembly MDSW01 (sample SAMN05326641, study PRJNA326480) | marine metagenome | isolation source: seawater | place: Atlantic Ocean: North West | collected 2012
ACTTCGTAACTCGGAGTCAAAATATGGTGCGAACACCGGGAGTTGAACCCGGGTTAGCAGGTTGGGAACCTGCTGTCATAACCACTAGACCATGTCCGCTTGTTGTCCGGGAGTCGTGATGGGTAGTTTAGCGACTCGGTTTGGGAACTAGGACCTGGCATCTGCCTTCTTCTTCCCTGACTTCCTATTCTGTCTTCGGTTCCTCTTATCTCGATAATTCTTGACACGGTTATCATCAGAACCTTTGCTGAAGCTATTTCTTTTTGAGTTTCTGGAACGTCCTCTTCTACTGCGTTTTTTCTTCCTACTTGAGTGTCCTTCCTTCTTTTCACTTGAGGGAACTAGGTTGAATTCATTCTTTTTCAAATCCTCGGGCCTTGGATCGGTGAATCTTTTTCTTATTCCTACTTCTCTCTGAATTCTATTGTAACTTCTTTGCTCGTTCCTCTTGACAAAGGAGATCACGACTCCGCTATTTCCTGCTCGAGCAGTTCTACCACTCCTATGCTTGTATGCCTTAGAATCGTCAGGAGGATCGTAGTGAATTACACAGTTTATGCCCTCGACATCGATGCCTCTTGCCGCGACATCTGTGGCTACAAGTACCATACTTCTGCCACTACTGAACTTCCTCATTGCTCGGTCCCTCTGCCTTTGGTTCAAACCTCCGTGTAGTGAGGAAAGAGGGACACTGTCTAATTGCATCTCGTCACTCAATCTGTCTACTCCTGCCCTAGTTCTACAGAATATGATGCTCCTACCTGCCCTTCTCACTGATTTCACAGCAACCTCTGTCTTCTTTTGTGGCTTGATATTCCAGAAGAGGTGTTCCATACTATCCATACTGATTTCCTTGGGCCCCACCTCAATTCTTACCGGATCGTTCTGATATGACTTTACTAGCTTGGAAACGTCACGATCAAGAGTAGCGCTGAAAAGTATCATTTGAGGTTCACTGGTACACTTATCAATAATTCTGCAGACTGGTTCCATGAATCCCATATCCGCCATTCGATCAGCTTCATCGAGAACTACTATGCCGACATCTTCCAGTGATAGTGCCTTTCTCTTTAGCAAATCTAGGAGTCGCCCCGGGCAAGCGACTAGGATTTCCACTCCCTTCTCCAAACCTCTAAGTTGCTTTCCGTATGATGTTCCACCGTATACCGAGAGTACTTTCATCCTTGAGTCCCAAGCTAGTGGATCTAAGACATTCCTGATCTGTTCGGCCAACTCCCTAGTGGGAGTGAGGATTAGTGCAGTGGGCTTCTTTGGTTTCGCAGGAACGGTTCGGGAAATTAATGGAAGTCCAAATGCTAGAGTCTTTCCGGAGCCTGTTGGGGCCCTGCAACAAATATCCCTTCCTTCCATTGCACTGGGGATAGCTTCAATCTGGACTTCGAAGGGCTCAGTGATTCCTTGGTCGGCGAGACAGCTAACCAAAGTTGGCTCGATTCCTAAGTCTGAGAATCGAACCATTTGAAACCCTACAAGACGCCCCCGCGTAGGTACCCTATTTAGTATGGACAGTTGAGTTAGTAAGATTCTGATGAAACAATCAATCTGACCAATTTACGGCTCTACATTCTCTTGCTGTGTCTTCCTGCGGATATAATCAGAGTAATTTCCTGGCCACACCCAGAGGCTCCCATCTCCTGGTAACTCCCATATTGTGTCACAAATCTTGTCCAAGAAGTATCTGTCGTGGCTAACTGTAATGATGGCTCCCTCATAATCTCCAAGGGCTTCCTCAAGAGCCTCCTTGGCATCCGTATCTAGATGATTAGTAGGTTCATCCAGGAGTAACATGTTATTCTCTCCCAGTAGTAATTCTAGTAATGCAATTCTCGCCCTCTCGCCTCCGCTAAGTTTGCCCAGGGGAACAGTAACCATATCCTTGGTGAACTGAAATCTCCCCAGGAGAGATCTGATTTCACCATAGTCCATCCTAGGTCTTAGAGCCCTGACTTGCTCTACAGGGTTAATATCGAAATTCAGGGACCTATGGTCTTGGTGGAAGTATCCTATCTGTACCCCAGGCCTAATGTCGATTTTACCGGAGTCGAGTTTGGCCTCTCCGGTTATCAGTCTCAATAAAGTGGTTTTTCCAGCTCCGTTTGGGCCAACTACTCCTATTTTCTGACCTCTCCTAACGCCCACTTCAAGTCCATTAATAATCGGTCTTTTTAGACCATCGAATATAAGCTTGGCATTATGAAAATCTAGAACCTCGAGGCTACTCTTCTCAATTGATTTTAGATTGAACTTAAGATTCTGTCTCTGGCGAGGCTTTAGTGACTTGAGCCACTTTAACTCTCTCTGAGAACGATTGATCATTACGTGTTTTTGAGATACTGATTTATCATACTTATTTGCCCTCTTCATTGATTGCATAGCTCCTAAAAGTCTCTTAATTTCTTTCTGAGCTTTTTCAATTCTATCTTGTAATGTCTGCAAAAATAGCTCTTTCTGATGTAGAAAAGACGTATAATTTCCACTGTATCCCTTTAGATGAGCATCTTGGATCTCAACAATATTATTGCATACACGATCCAAAAAGTATCTGTCGTGGCTAACTATCACCAATGCGCCATCGAATGTGTTCAAGAATTTCTCCAACCAATCGAGGGTGTGGAAATCTAGGTGATTGGTGGGCTCGTCTAGGAAGAAGACGTCTATCTCCCTCAATCCTACCAACTGCCTAGCCAGTGCTACCTTGGCCCTCTCTCCGCCTGATAATGAAGAGAGAGGCATGTCCATTGGATGGTGTGCGAGATCTAATGCCTTCAGAATCTCCTGTGCGTGACCGGCAACATCTCCTCCACCAGATCTTGCCATCAGACTCTGGAGTTCTTGATACCTATCCATGGCTGGTTGCCAGTCTCGATCGTAGAATCCAGGATCGGCCATCATTTCCTCGATCTTGGAAATCTCATCTTCCAATTCTTGAAACTGTCTTCCTCTCCTGTTTAGTTCCTCACCTAAAGTTGCTTCCTCGACGATATCTCTTATCTGAGTAAGGAACGCTAGCCTCAGACCGGCGGCGTAAGTAACATCCCCTAGATCCTGATCTTGATTACTAATTGTTCTGAGAAGAGTTGTCTTCCCGGCGCCATTATGTCCCACTACACCGATTCGATCGCCTTCATCTATCCTAAGGTTGATTCCCTCTAGAACAGTGAGTGGCCCGAAGGCCCGATGGACATCATCGAGTCGTATTAGCTCCCTTGCCACGAGACTGCGCGTGGACTTGTGTTGAAGTGCTCATCGGTACAATTGCCCAATTAGGATGGCAATGCTCATGAATGACAGTGTGTCGTTCACATATATGGCGTCGATTAAGGAATATTGGAAATCATTAGACGGAAGGAAAAAACTGTTATCTCTTTCAACTGTGGTATTGATGGTAATTGGTTCTGGATACGTTGGCATCGGGTATGTGATTGCATCACAATCATTGGCGATTAATCCTGGTTGTGGGATGTGGTCAGAAAATACTCCTTCAAACTGGGATGCAGATGATGATTGGGAAAGTTTTGAACCTTGGCCAGATGCAGAAGAGCGTGTAGATATACGCAGGAATTTTGATGTTTCCTCATATCAAATGTCTTCTTATGAGGATGTTTCATTCACCCCAAGAGGGGACGCAGACATTACGCTTCGTGGTTGGTATGTAGAAGTCGATCCTAATGCCCCCGTGGTGATTCTCACACACGGGATGCCAATGAATGGAAAGTGTAAACCAGAGATGTTACTTATGCAGGCTTACTTTTCCGAAGGGGGCATCAATACCCTTTCCTTCGATCTGAGGAATTACGGAGAGAGTGATGTTGTTGGGGATTATTTTGCCGTTGGACAAATCGAGTATAAGGATCTGTTAGGCGCATATGACTGGTTGATTGAAAATAAGGGATACCAACCGGGAGAAGTTGGCATGACTGCCATATCTGCTGGAGGCGGGGCCGCAATAGCCTTCGCTGAAGAGCCGGGAATAGGCGCAATGTGGCTTGACAGTGCAGTCTTGGACTTCCCGTTATTGGTTAACAACGAATTAGGAAGGTTGGGTTTTCCAACTATTTTTGCAGGACCAGCGGTAAGAGTTGGGGGATGGCTAGCTGGAGTTGGTCTGGATGAACGCTCGCCCATGGAGGCCGCCGATACTGCTGGAGATAGAGAGGTATTCTTGACACATGGAAAGGACGACCCGAGAGTGTCAATCGTTCATGCGGAGAGATTTGAGACAAGAATGCTTGAGAATGGGGGAAACGTAGACTCTTGGTATGTTGAAGATAGAGGACATGTAGATGCTATTTGGGGAGACTCTGATGAATATAAGATGAAACTAGTTAGTTTCTTTGAAGCGGCTTTATCCTAGGTTATTTGGCCTAATCAAATCTAACAGATTCCATTTTCCATTCATCTCCATCATCAGAGCGACTGATGCAGTTGGCATAATTTCTAGTTCGCCTGAGAGTTTCTCAAGAAGCATCTCACATCCGGGGTTATGGCTGATTATCATTTGAGTAGTATTTCCCGGGATACTTTCCACTATTGAAAGAAGAGTCTCTAAGGAGGAAAGATAAAGTCTCTCTTCAATGGATTTTGGGATCACTGAAAGTTCGGGACCTAGGTTTTCCAATGTCTGGATTGTTCTCAAAGAGCTGCTAACAAAGATATGATTTGGCTTCCAACCCCTCTTTAGGATTTCTTTGGCTACACTTGGTGAATCTCTGAGTCCCCTTTCATCCAAAGGCCTGTCATGGTCAACCAGATGAGGATCATCCTTGCTACTATGGGCATGTCTCATGATTACCAAGCGTCTGTTCATATTCTATTCCTCAGAGAATTTGGGATCTCTTTTTTCGATGAAGGCTGAGACTCCCTCTGCGAAATCTGGCGACTGGGAAGAGGATACCATCAAGGCTCTCTCAAATTCCAATTGGGTCTCGAAGAATGTGGATGTGGAAGCGTCAAGGAGTTGCTTTGTCGATCTACGACTATTTTTGGACCACTTTCCCCAATCCTTTGCAGTCTTTATCGAACACTCCAATAGCCCTTCAGAAGAGGTTACCTCATCAACAGCCCCAAATTCAAGAGCTTCTTTAGCTGTCCACACCTCATTATTGAAGAAGAATTTCTTACTTATTTGGCTCCCCACCAGCCTTGGTAGCAACCATGTGGTCCCTCCATCTGGAGATGCACCTAATCCGAAGAAAGCGGCTGCTATTTTTGCTTGTTCTGAGCATATCCTATAGTCTGCGGAGAGAGCTAGTCCAAGACCACCACCAGCCGCCGCACCATTAATAGCGGCAATGAAAACTGTCTCACTAGCTCTGATTTTTAGAATCAGGGAATGGAGGGAGTTTGTCATTTCACTAACCATTTTCCCTATGGTTCCATCATCTATTGCTTCCGCAAATTCATCAATAGGGCCTCCAGCACTAAAGAACCTACCAGAACCCGTAAGGATAACTGCCCTACATGAGGGGTCTTCCATTAGAGATTCTATTTGTCTAACCAATGGCTGGAAATTTTCTGGATTGAAAGTATTTCTAGAAGCTTCCAATGACATAGTTAGGATTGCAACTCCTCCATCTTGACGCTCGAGGGTGGACGACATGATTATCGAAGAGGGGCCTCATTATTGAACTCCATGAAGGTGATAAGTCTGACCTCACTGGGATGTACATGATTACACGAGACGCCATATACATCGGCGGGAAGTGGGTTCCTGCCAGTGGGGAAGAAAAAATTGAGGTCATTAATCCAGCTACAGAGGAAATAATAGGCACCGTACCTGTTGGCTCAAAGAGTGACATAAATGATGCAATTACTGCTGCGAGGTCTGCCTTCTCATCATGGTCTAAATCTAGCATAGAAGTGAGGCAGGGCTATCTAAATGCCATATCTGCCGCTATCTCGGAAAGGGGTGACGAGATTGCAGAGGTTATTACTTCCGAAGTTGGCACCCCAATCAATTATTCAAAAATGGCCATGGTCGGGACCCCTAGGGTAGTTGCTAGGTCGTATGCCAAGATTCTTGACTCGTTTGAATGGGAGGAGGAAGTAAGAAATTCATTGATCGTCAAGGAGCCGATTGGAGTGGTCGGAATGATTACGCCATGGAATTTTCCACTTCATCAGATAATCGGGAAGGTTGCACCTGCGCTAGCTTCTGGCTGTACGATGATTCTGAAACCATCCAAGGAAGCCCCTCTGAACGCATTTATTCTTGCTGATATCATTCATGAATGCGGAGTTCCTGCAGGAGTATTCAACCTAGTTTCTGGACATGGTAGGGAAATTGGAGAGTCTATCTCTTCCCATCCTGACGTAGATATGGTGAGCTTTACTGGTTCCACGGCCGCGGGAGTCAGCGTATCTAAGGCGGCATCAGAAACAGTGAAGAGAGTGACATTAGAGCTCGGTGGAAAGAGTGCGAATATTATCCTCGATGATGCAGACATCGTCAAGGCCGCTAAAATGTCAGTTTATTCTTGTTTCAATAATTCTGGGCAGGAGTGTTCGTCACTAAGCCGTCTTCTCATTCCGTCTAGTCATCGTGATGAGATTATCGAGGTAATTGCTTCCACAATGGAGAGATACACCGTTGGAGACCCTATGAATGAGTCGATTAAGTGCGGACCGATGGTTTCTGAAAGCCAGCGAGAATCTGTCGCTGGATACATTTCCAAAGGTATTACTGAAGGGGCGACTATAATTTCAGGAGGGCTTGGATCACCAGATGGAATCTCGAAGGGTTTCTTTGTAAAGCCGACTGTTTTCGCTGATGTTACCTCGGAAATGACTATCTTTAGAGAGGAGATTTTCGGACCTGTACTTTCCATAAGCACCTATGAAACAGAAGAGGAGGCAATAATGATGGCGAATGACTCTGAGTATGGCCTATCTGGAGGTGTTTGGTCGGGAGACGATGCGCGGGCTATGCGTGTTGCCATGGCGATGAGGACCGGGCAAGTCAGCATCAATGGAGGTGCCTTCAACATCAGTGCCCCATTCGGCGGTTACAAGCTCTCAGGCAATGGGAGGGAGCTTGGTTCCCACGGCCTAGAAGAGTTCCTCGAAGTCAAGGCCATCCAAAGATAAGTCCCTAGTTGGATTAATTTCCTACCCATTCAGCATCCTTGCGTTCGAGGAATGCTTGAACTCCAATTTCCTTGTCTTCCGTATCGAACAGAGCGACGAACTCTGATCTTTCAGTCAATACTCCCTCGCTGAATGGCAGTTCCAGTGAAGCGCGAATAGCCCTCTTGGCAACTTTGGTTGTGTAGGGAGATTTCTTTGCGATAATGTTTGCTAAATCCATTGTCGACTCTTCAAGTTCCTCTGGCTTTACCACTTTATTCACCAGCCCAATTTCGAGAGCCTCTTTTGCATTTATCATCTCTCCCGCTAAAACAATCTCCATGGCCTTTCCATATCCAACAAGTCTGGAAAGTCTCTGTGTCCCCCCACCTCCTGGAATTAGTCCCAGATTTATCTCAGGCTGGCCGAAAATTGACCTTTCTGAGGCTATTCTAATATCGCATGATAGAGCGAGTTCGGTCCCTCCTCCTAGGGCGAAACCGTCGACCATGGCTATTGTCGGCTTGGACAGGTTCCAAATCGCTTCCCAAGCATTATCTTCAAAAAATGGCCTTACATCATCCGAGTTCTTGCCTGAAAATTCCGAGATATCTGCACCAGCGGCGAATGAGTGGGGTTTCTTCCTCTTTCCCTCGGGTGGCTCAGATGGAGGTGCCCCTCTGATTACCACACATCTCACTCTATCGTCCGAATCTGCCCTTTTGCATTGTTTTTTTATTGAGAGATGTATTTTTTCGTTTAGTGCATTGAGTTTCTCGGGCCTGTTAAGGGTCCATACAGATACCACTCCCCCGGGAGGGCTTGAGCCATCAATCTCAATATCCGTAACTATCAATACGTCTTCTTCCATGTTTATCGCAGACATGGATGTGGTTTCAACGTATCATTGACTGCCATCTGAATTGACAGGGGGCGGGAGCGGCGGCATACCAGGGGGCGGGAGCGGCGGCATACCAGGGGGAGGGAGCGGCGGCATACCAGAGAGAGGGGGTGTCTGAATCACTTCTTGGAATGGCCCATCAGCTGTTGGTTGCCCTACCTTTTGAGGAATCTCCAATGGTGACCTGATCATCAAAACTCTGTTTGAGTCTATTCTGAAGTAGGTTATTCCCAGAGGCTTTCCAGTATCTGGATTTTCGGGTTCTTCGAAGACCTGAATATCATGTTCTCCGTCTCTGAGCAATGATGCTAGATCCTCGCCATCCTCTGCCTCAGACCACTTCCTGGCCATGGATGCCTTCCTTTCGGCGAGTTTCATCCTTCTTCTTCGCTCTATATCTGAGAGCATCTTCTCTCTTTTCTCTCTCCTCTGGGCGATGAATCCTTCGATTTCTTCTTCTTCATCGGAAACTGCATCTCCCTTAGCAACATATTTCATAGCTATATTAGCACCCTCTGGCAAGGTAGGAGAGTCAATTTTGACTTCCTTGTCATTTGATGATTGGGAGTTTCCTTGGGAAGTCGTGACGGCAGGAAGTGAAGGAGGTGGAATCATTACAGGTAATGGAGGCAATGGCATCATTGGGGAGGTAGATGGCCTTCCTCGTGATCTCCTCATTTCAGAGTCTTCTACTTCGAAGACCTCTATTGATTCATCCTCTGACAGATTCATCTCGGGCTCCAGAGAAGAGTCTATTGATTCAGATTTTTCTCGATTGGGAATAACCATCTTCTCACGGCCGGTAAAAATCAGAAGTGAAGCTAGAGCCAGAAGTACAGTACCTCCAGCTATTCTCTGAGTTAAATCGACCTCCCCTTGGAAAACCAAAAATAGTACTGTGCCTAGAATTAGGGCAGTCCAATTGATCAGTCTTGTCAGAGAAACCATGCCACTCCCAGCCCTGACAGGAGGGGGTATGACTTCACATTGACGGGGGAGTGATGGCCTCAGACAGCGCCTTCAACGATTTCCCTCTATGCGAGAATGTTGATTTTTGTGATTTACTCATTTGCCCGAAGGACAGTCCATTTGCCCCTTCTGGAAAAAAGATTGGATCATAGCCGAAACCACCTTCTCCGAATATATCTTCACCTATCTTGCCTCTGCAGACCCCAGTCTTCACTATTCGAGTACCATTCATCACCAGAACAGTCACCGCCCTGTACTCACCGTGTCTGGATCTTTCTTCGCTCATTAGTTTTAGAATTCCGTTAAGTCCAATTGTCTTGTAAACATATGATGAGTAAACACCTGGAAAACCATTCAATGAGTCAATGAATAGTCCAGAATCCTCGACTAGAATTGCACAGTTCGAAAGTTCTGATTCTGATAACATACTAATGGCCTGCTCAGATTTTGAAATAGCTACTTCCATCAGTTCTGATGACTGTGGTTCAATAAAATCCGGAGGTTGTCCATCGATAGTGAGAAGCTCAACATTGTGCCCGAGTGGCTCGAGATACTCTCTAGCCTCCTCTAATTTTTTTGAGTTTCCTGTTGCGAAGATTATTCTCATTAGACTACCCCATATATCTGACCCTGTTCCTGATTTGATTGAACCTAGAGATTACTGACTCGGGACTATTAGTAGATTCAGTTGATGATGATTCACTGTACCCAATTAGTACTTCATCCATAGCTTTTTCGAGCTCGGAATGACTGGCTGATAGACATTCATTCAATACTTGCAGATCCTGTCCCATGTGCTCCAGTTCTGCAGAAATCCTAGATAGTCCGAAATCGAGTAATGATATGTTTCCTGAGTCATCAATCATTATGTTATGAGTTGTTAAATCCCCATGTGAGAAGCCAAGTTCATGGAGTTCTCTAATTTTTGCACCTATTTTGAACATGTAATCTTCTCCTGTTGGGCCTTCAACTAATGATTCATAGATTGGGTTTCCTCCGAGTTTAGAAAGTACCATCCACCCCTCCTCATGATTTATCTGGAGGAGCCTGGGTGCGGAAAATTCCGTTATCTGTAATCTGGAAAGTACCTTAGCTTCCACGGAAATTCTACTCTTCGTCAGCCTAGCGTCCAATTCCAGATGCCTGTAGCCTCTTCTCCTACGTGACTTGAGTACTGCTGGGATACCTAGCCATAAACCCGAACTTACCCTCGCCTCGGCCCCGATATGAATCATTTCAGACTCTTTCCAATACTGGAAGCATGGGCCGGCCATGGCTATGGGAGGTCACATACCTTGAAAGCGATTCCACTAAAGCGAACTCTGGAGAAACATATGGAGATGCCACCAGCGCCTTCGCCAAGAGGGTTAGTAATGCCGAAGTTATTCTCCGATGAAGAGATTGAATACGAGGCAAAAAGACTGTTTGAAGCAATAGGTCAGAGCTCTCGATGGGATATGAGAATCTGTAGATCGATTTCGCCATTGACATTAGAAATAAACCACTTAAAGAAGCAGAAAGATGTTTTTCTGATAGCTCATTCATATCAAACTCCAGACATAGTCTACGGTGTTGCTGATTCTGTATCAGACAGTTACACTTTATCTAAAGCGGCACGGGATGCCCCCCAGGGAACCATTCTCTTCTCTAGTGTAAGATTCATGGCTGAGACTGCAAAGATTGTCAGTCCTCACAAAATCGTTTTACATCCATCTCCTGATGCTGGTTGCTCTTTGAGTGATGGGATTAATGCAGACGACGTGATCAAATTAAAGGAAAAATACCCGGGCGTTCCTGTAGCATGCTACATCAATACTACAGCCTCGGTTAAGGCGGAATGCGATGTTTGCGTGACTAGCAGCAACTATCTGAAAATATGCGAGAGGCTTCCTGGAGATAAGGTAATTTTTGTTCCGGATAGGTTCATGGGAAAACACATCCAAAAACACCTTGAAGGTAGGAAAGAAGTGATTATTTTCGATGGGGAATGTGAGGTTCATGCCGAGTTCACAGGAGAAAAGGTAATTTCATGGAGAGAAAGAATGAGTTCTATTGGGATCGATCTTCAAGTTCTTGCACATCCGGAATGTGATGCAGGAGTTTTGGAAGAGAGCGATTTTGTCGGAAGTAGTGAGCTTTTGATGAAGGAAGCTATGCGATTAGCCTCGGAGGGGAGTCCTGATATCATGCTAATAACTGAATGCGGGACAGCTGAGAGAGTACTCGCAGAGAGCGAGTACGAAATAAATCTCCTAGGTGCCTGTGTAATGTGCAGGCACATGAAAAGGACTCAATTAGAGGATATTCTACAGGCACTCAGGGCCCCTGAGCCAGATCAAATAATTGAGATTGATGAAAATATTATCGATGGCGCGAAGAAATCACTTGATGAAATGTTCAGGCTCGCTGAATAGAAGAGTCATCTTTCAGACTGTTTCTGTCTCGCCCATGTGAATACTAATGGGATCAACAATACTACTGATGTCTGTAAAATTACAGAGGAATATGGTTCAAAGGTTTCCTCAAGATTATACCATTTCAACTCTGCTTCGCCATTATTTCCGGTTTCAATCCATCCAACACCACCCAAAAGAGCCTGTGGGCTAGAATGGCTTTCATCCTCATCGAATGTCAGTTGTTCAGTCTGATTTGATTCTATTTGATAGATGAAGACTTGATTTGTCTCAGATTCCTCGGGATTGGATGCCCCTGGTTGAAATCTAGGGATTTGGAGAAAGGCGACATTTCCATTTCCTATACTAGGGGAGGACGATTCCCATATCGGAGTAGATATCATGGTCTGCATGCCGGAAAATGCATCTGTAAAGACTGTTCTATTTATTGGCCCTACGTCCACTACAGCCACGACTGATTGACCATCAATTGCAATATCTACAATATTGGATTTTGAGTAATTTATTTCCACTCCAGACTGTTCGGATAAAAATTCATCCTGTGCTTCGTCGGCAATTACGTCTAGGTAGATTGCCGTAGTAGAGCTGGCTTCAGTAAGTGATGAGATATACACTGTCGGACCTAATGAATCGTCGTATATTGACCATGCTACAGAGTTTCCGGATACCTCTAACGTTTCTACCTCATTGGGTATGCCCTCTAGATCTAAGATTTCTTGTTCTGAGTTCATCTTCAGAATACTGTCTTCGGTCAACATCACTATGAGGGGATTGCCATTTCCATCATATCCGATATCAGAAATCTCAATCTCAAAATCAACATTCTTAGAGAATATTGGCATATATGGATTCTCCAGGGATTCCAGATCATAGAGATCTACTCGGGTCTGATTATTTAGCAAAAGATACGATCCTGAGATAGATATACTCGGCTCTTCCAACCAATTAGGGCCGGATATTAATTCCCCTTTCCTTTCCTCTAAACTAGTATTCAATGCAGTTATCTGAACATCATTTATTCCATCCATTTGAGGATCGACTTCTATTCCTATCAGCCAATCGTCAGATCCAGCGGCAGAAGTTGGCCATTCGACTCCTTCTACGGGAAAATCTTGGTGTGTCGCATCCCAAAGAAGTACGAAACCAGTAGAAAGAAGTAAAGCGGCTATGAAGACGCTGGTTTGCTTACTTCCCGGTTCCTTTAGGGGAGAAAACCTCAGTCTGATATAATTCCTAGCGCCCGTAAAGAAATCTTTTGGGTTATCAATAAGCCTAGCAAGCTTCCTTGTGAATAGCCTTTCATCGGCGATCGTCCATATCGCCTTGTGAGTCCTCTCAGTGACTGAAACAGCTGCAATTGCAACGATCATCCCCCCAAGTATATCTATGGCCCAATGAATACCCAGGTAGACAATGGAGAAGGCTGTCAAAGCTAGGAAAGCCACAAGGAATCTTCGAAAATTTAACCATCTTCCATCTTCGTCCCATCTCGTCATGGTTAGCCATATGGCAAATGGAAGACCGATGTGCAGACTAGGCATTCCATTGGTAAACGGATCTATACGAGTGAACCAATTGTGAATTTCAGGAGTTAAGTCATAGGCTACAGTTTCCATAAGAGGGATGTAATCCCCAGTAACTCTTACATTGAAGAATAGATAGAATGGAATTGCTAGGATGTAGACCCAGAACATCGAAAGAGAGACCCGATCTGCCATATGGCGATCATCGAAGTATATTGGATATACGAAGGAAGCGAAAGTCGCTGTCATGAATCCCATGACATAGAAGTGAGTTAGTGCCACATCCAAGAAATCATTCCTGAAGCCCTCTTGTACCCACAGTACTATGTCTCCTTCGATAGCGTAAACGTAAGGGGTCATGTCTAGTTGTGTGTTAGCCATCAAAATTCTATCCAAGCCATCCAAAATATCCTTCCATAGATATACTGAGAAAACCACAATCATATGTGCCCAGTATCTCCTGAACATATCTATGAAACCCTCGATCCTGACTTTAGCATAGGGGGGCTTGAAAATCGGCATCATTGCTACGCTGATGAGGATAGCACCTGTAATCCAGGTAATGTAAATCCCGCTTCCTACGGCCATTTCATTACCTGCCGAGGAGTATGTTTGACATGAATTCGACCCTTAATATTACTATTCTAGGTGATCTTCACTTGGTGAATATCGCCCTTCTCCAATGATGAGAGTATCTCTTCAACGACCTTGCTGAACGATAATGCAGTTTCTCCTTCCGGTTCTGCTACGATCCTATGAACTCCGTCATCTCCCCCTCTTACTACTCCTGGGTCGAAGGGCAGTCGCCCTAGGAAGGGCACTTCCAGCTCGTGAGCTGAGTCCTCCCCCCCTCCTGATTTGAACAGATCTAAGGTTACAGACCATTTTCCCTGTGGTGAAGCAGTAATATCGATGGGGACTCCCTTTGGACCAATCATAGAGAACTTACTACCAGCTTCCGCGGTTCCTGAAAGAGTGTATCCACTCATATTCTCGACCACCCCAAGGACGGGAACTGATATTGTCTTGGCAAAGTTGATTGATTTTCTACTGTCCAAAAGTGCGACCTCCTGAGGAGTAGTTACAATAACTACTCCATCCAAATTTGGGAGAGTCTGGCTTACTGTGAGTGGTTCGTCACCAGTTCCAGGAGGGAAATCTATCACGAGAGTATCGAGTTCCCCCCACGCCACATCTCCGATAAACTGCTGGATAGCGCCGAGTTTTATTGGTCCTCTCCAGATTACAGGCTTATCCGGATCTTCAATCAGGAATGCCATTGAAATGACCTTTATTCCATGGGGCCCAATTGCGGGGAATATCTGACCATCTTCTATGTGAAGCTCGGTTCCCTCAATACCTAGCATCTTGGGCACATTAGGACCTGTAATATCTATGTCCATTAGTCCAACTTTCTTTCCCATTCGAGCTAGTGAGAGAGCGATTCCAGTGGCCACGGTGGTCTTTCCAACACCTCCCTTTCCAGATAGAACCATGATTTTATGGCGAATTCCCTCACTCATTTTTGACATTCTCATTTTTCTTTGCATCTGTTGATAGGCCTGCTCCATCTGAGCTCTCTGATTTGAGTTGGCTTCCTCTTCTGCTTGAGAATCGGGATTATGATGTGACACGGGCGAATCTGCCATGATACTTGGCAAGCGCGGGCATACTTCAATGCTATTCTAGTGTGATATTTTTTTGATTGCTATTGGGAAAGATTTGATTTAGTTCTATTCATTCAGAAATTCTGTGAAGGTGCTATTCGTCTGTGTTGGCAATACTTGCAGAAGTCAAATGGCTGAGGCAATATGCAAGAGTCTTGGACACTCTGCCAATTCTGCTGGAACGCACCCTGGGAGGGAGGTTAATGCAAATGCTATCAGAGTACTGGAAGAGAAGGGTATTGAGTCATCGGGACTTTTCCCTAAATCGATAGATGATATTGTAACCGACGGCTATGATAAGATAGTTAGTATGGGCTGTGGAGTACAGTGTCCCAATCTTCCTATTGACTATGACTGGGGGCTAGATGACCCCCATGGAAAGCCGATAGAAATATACAGATCGACACGAGATTCGATAATTGATTTGATGAGTGATTTGATTCTAAAAGAGACCGACGCTTAGAAAAGCGACTCTGCTTTCCCCACATTCACACGAGTGTAGTGTAGTGGTTATCACCCGGCGTTGCCAACGCCGGAACCCGGGTTCAAATCCCGGCACTCGTACCATTTTATCTGAATTAGTCGAAATCTGACTTTCTAATCTGTAAAATTATTGCTACCATGCCGAGGAGCAAGAGAGAAAAGGAAGTTACTAGAATGATTGAAGACATGTTTTTGGAAATCCAGCTAGAGTCGCCAGAGCAACAGTCAGATGAGTAGACTGAGAACACGTGTCCCTGATCTTCTGGCGGGGTGCTAGAAAGGTAAATATCTGTGGCTCTTATTTTTATTTCTAGGTCTCCCTCAGGTATGGTCGATCTAACTATGAACTCCAGTGAATAGATACCGTCTCCTGCTAACCGGTCCCCCGAAGTTCCGTCATCTACCATTAGTAGCCATTCCTCAGATTTTCCAATCTCAGCAAGCCTTCCTATCTTCGCTTGGACTGACGATACTCCGTCATAATCAGAAATCGCAGCCTCTATGTGATGAGTAATTTGACCACCATTACTGGAAACCATTACTGGATGAATTACTTGCCCCTGATCAGAAATAGAAGACTGAGGGGACCCATCTCTCCATACCTCCAAGGATGAAACTGTGGGATGTTCGTTATCAATCCTCAATAGCGAAGTCAATTTTGGGCCATTAGTGATTATTTCCGCCCCTTGTAAATCTGATATTCTCAGAGGAATGCCCCTCTCACCGGGTGCTATTGTGATAGGGACCAAGAATTGTCCAGACCACATTCCTGAAGACTCTGAGAAGTCAAGGGGATATAGATCGCCTCCAGAGCTCAGTAGATCTACAATGACTTGAGACACCCCATGGCCGTCTACACAATCGACTGAAATTCCTATGGCCTCGCCCCTGATTGCTGATGACTGGGAGAATGAAACCGAAGTCACCCTAGGAGGGAGATTTGCAACACTAATTTCTGCTATTTCACTTATTTCGACCCAGTAATCTACGATTGTAATGGGGATATTGAAATCTCCAAACTCTAGTCCATTGTGAATGACTAGAGATGTCCAAACATCATCGTGAATGGTTAGATCTCCTTTCATGCCACTATCTGAAAGCTCGATAAGTCCCATTCCAAGAGAAGAAAGATCTACGATGACGGATATAACATCGGTATCCATGTCATTAACCGTCACTTCAATATGTGATTCCCCTCCCTCTGTATGTAGAAATCCCTCTCGGAATCTAACAGATTCTAGGGAAGGGGGGGTATTCTCATCGGCGGTAATTATTGAGGGATAGAGAATTCTATCTACCTTCTGATATTCCTGGAAGGAAATATCATTTGATTGGTTTTCGTCTCCTGATTCCAATATTATCCATCTTGAAACCTCATATAAAAGTCCTGATAGAGGGCCTTCGTTAACAAAAAATCCTGAGGCCATGGTTTCCTCAAAGTCAAATTCTCCAGTCCATTCTGCAGCTTCTACGATGTGACCGTCCATCTCTTTGTCAACGATTGAGCTAATTGTTACTTCAAGAGTGTTAGATGGATTACCAAAAAGAACAAATCTATCTCCCGGCACCACTTTCTGAGGAGATTTTCCACTCTCTCTTGAGATCTGATTGGAAATCAGAGGGCTAGCTTCCGGTCTTGATGGCTGTTCTACTATTGGCGATTCTGGAGGATATTCATCCGAGACAGAACCATTATCCTCTATGTACTGTAATCTGACAGTCCTATTCTGCCAGTCCTCCTGAGGTACTGTGAATTCATACGTCAGATTATGCTCAGCCCCAAATTCTTGAGAGATAGGTCCAAAGGGAGTTGCTGAGACATTGAACCAGAATTCATTTTGAATCTTGTCGACCTCATATCTTACGCCCTCTGAATTCTCCTGTATTCCTGAGTCTACTATCTGCCTGACGAATCCAAAACTACCCTCTGCATCGCCGTCATAGGTGCCGTCCACGATTATCGTATCCGAAACTGTCTCGCCTCCTGTGGATTCTAGATGGATCATTGGAATGGACCCATTCACATCTATACTGAACTGCTCATCGTCAATCTGGAACGCGAATTCGCCCCCTCCGAATGCTCTGAAGAACTGTTCCTCACGAGTATCGTCAGACCATCTCTCTCTGATTATCAAATCATCAAGCTCGAATGAGAAAAAGTCTGATGCCCCCGATATCCTCATTGATGCATTGGCCTCTAACTGAAAATTCTGAACTCTTCTCTGTCCATCTTCATCGAAGGATTCGAAGTAGAAGGTATGAATTTCTCCAAAGCCACCACCTGAACTATTGTTATCCCCACCATTGAAAGATAGCCATCCATTGCCCTCGATTATAATCCTCTCAGAAAGCTCGCCATTTTGCCATGAGCGATTTACTGCGGCCTCACTAACTGAAATTTCTGCTGTGAAACCTTCTTCATAGCCTTCTTCTGAATAACCCTCCCTTAGTATCATTGTGCCATTACCTAGCATCTCAAAATCTTGAGATAGAAGCTCATCCCCCTCATATGATTCGTTCAACCATACTCTATCCAGAGAGAGATCCAGAATAATCCCATTTGATCCGTTCATTGTATTCATCTGAAGAGAGCCGTTTCCAAGTTCGTTAGATTCCAGGGTATTCCCTTCTCTCTTTTGCCAGCCTCTTCCGATAAAATCGATATTCTGATTGCCAGTATCTTCTCCTTCTAGTGACCAGACAGTCTCTCTTGTGATTTCATGGTCTTTGATTGGTTGGTTCCAATTGGTAACCGTCACCGACCTAGTGCACGATGACTCTAAACTGGAGAAGTTAACAAAAATCTCGTCGCCAAAATCTGGTTGTGATTCTAGTTCTATGTCTACCTCTCCTCCAGCGCTAATATGTGAGATATTTAGTGGATATTCGACCCCTGTCATGCCTAAGTGGCGCGCGCTGATAGAAATGCCACTTGGTGATGTACCTGGAGAAAATGGCGGATTGAAGACGACTCGATACCTGTGGATATGCTCTTCTGAGAAAAATTGTCCTTCCTCGTTCGGCTCTTCTAGCCAGTTGACTTGAGAGTCCCAATCAACCAAAATATCACATTCATTGGTGACTGAAGACTGACCAGAAACCATACTTGTGGGTATGCTGAGCAACAATATCGATGTCAATAGAATTGCGAATTTTATCTTTAACTCCTCCCTAGCCAAATCAACCACCCATTAGTGCTAGCGATAGCATTAGTACAATAACCATTCCTAATGCCATGCCGTGAGACATCAAGGTGAATATAACAGACAATGGTCTTTCTTTCGTTGAATTGAAGGGAAAAAGTAGGTTTACCTCTTCCTGCCCTCCCTTAATGCCGAAAACAGGCCTGAATAATGATGCCCGTCTGACTATCTCGAAGCAGGCCAATACGGCGATAATAAGTATCGGAGTAGCGAATATCATTGCAGGAAAGAATCCAATTCCCAGTATGGATAGGATTGCTATCATAGGGAAGGTAATGTGCAAATGAACGATATAAGTTGGATATACAGACTCGTTCAGGTAGGCCAGATATTTGTTAGGCTCATTAAGTAGCTTTGAGGACCACGTGAAAATGAGTAAACACCAGGACCATGCATGGAATGACTGTAGAATTGAGGCCATAGTAGCTGTAACTGAGAATGGCCGATATCCTTCATCCACCCAACCTCCTTCCATCACATTGGGAACTCCGCTTGTCAAGCTCATAATGAACCATAATACTGCTAGAATAGGTGTGAGGATAGTTAATGGAATCCTTATCTTGTCTAATGCTGCAAAGTACTCATCCCTCACAGAAATCATGAGGAAGCCGAATAGGAAGTATAGCATGTAGCGAGGAAATTCCCACCACATCCCTACCTCGCCAAATTCCCATGGCTTGAACAAAATAGCATTTAGTGATAGGATTATTGGAGGTAGAATTAGAATTCCAAGACCTGCCCTGACATTCATGATGGATCGGACTAACCGCATGATGAATCCCTCTGGATTCGCCTTCACATGAAAGAAGAATGGCGTGAGAATAATTGAGTAAACGAGTAGGTTATAGACAAACCAGAGATGGCCATAAGGCATATCCTCACTACCTGGAAAAATTGTGAACAATAGGGTGGTTTTCTTGGTAAACTCAAAAATTCCGAAAAAGAGGATATACACTGTGAAAAGAAGGGGGATTCCAAGCCTAGTTCCCCTCTCACTGACATATTGTTGCCATGTCCTCCTCCTGAGGGCGAAGGCCGTCCCCATGCCCGAAATCACAAACAGGGCTGCTAGCCTCCATTGATGCATTACTGATACTATGAAGTAATATGGAATAGCGAATAGCCCTTCGGGCTGGTAAGGATAAAAGACTACGAAATGAAACCAAATCAGCAGGCCAAATAGGATTACTCTGAGCCAGTCTACATCATGTCGCCGCTCTGAAGTATCAGAATAGAGGCTCTTCGTAGTCATCATCTTCGCCTGATCTTTCCTTCCAGAGAGAAACTGGAACATCATCATAAACATCTGAGTAAGGATCCTTATCCTTCTGATTCAATAGTGCCGCTTCAGCGGCCGCTCTAGCGAACTCCTCTGCATTGGCTTTGAACTTCCAATAGTGGATCCTCCACTCCCTTCCATCCCAGAGAGTTGTTTCCTCCGACTCTGTTGTCAGGAGGTCATAGTCTTGGAGCTGGTAGAACAGATTTCTGTCAGTGGGCTCCAGGGCATTGTCGATAATCCTGTTTGAGAAGCCGAAGAAGCCCAGGGCGTGCTCGGCGATTGACTCTGCGACGACTACTTCCATATCGGAGTCTACCTTGCTTCTGATTGCAGAAGTAAGTTGTGCTAGTGTCAAGCCCATCGCGTCGCCTCCAGACATGCATACAGGGGAGGGCGCTCTATTTCAACGGTCTCTCTTAACACTTCAAAATCAAGTGATTATGTATGCGAAGTCATTATTCTACATCACAGAGACGAAGATACATGGAGAATGATGGGCGAGCTGGCTTCCTGGGTCTCGAGGAGAGCGATGAGGGGCCGTGGGACGTTGTAATTCTCCCAATCCCTTTCGAGATGACTACCAGCTGGATAGAAGGCACTGAGAAGGGCCCTTCGGCGTGTATAGATGCCAGTTATCAAGTCGAATTGTACGACCCTATGCTTCCCGAAGAGCTTCCCTGTGGGCTTTCATTCCATACTGCAGAACCATGGAGTTCTGAAGCTGGAACCCTAATGGGTCAGTTGGACTCTATTCGTGAATACTTCTCAGAGTGGGTAGGGGTAATTTTCCCTCTAATACTAGGGGGCGAGCATGGCATCTTACCTCCAATCATGGAAGCATTATCTGATCATCCAGAGCTACAGGGCGATCTTACTCGATTGACATTGGTTCAAATTGACGCTCATGCAGATCTCAGAGATGAGCTACAGGGAGAGAGATACTCGCATGGAACTGCCATCCGAAGGTCCCTTGATGCTGGTGTTGGTAGAGTCATTCAGATAGGAACTAGGGCCCTTTCTAAGTCCGAGGCAGAATTCTCGATGGAAGACGAAAGAGTGGAGACATGGTATGCCAGAGACATACTGGGAGACATGGGGAGAGGGGAAGGTTGGGAAGGTATGCTCGAGAGTATTTCTGAAATTGAAGGACCCGTCTGGATCACCTTCGACATAGACGGCCTTGATGGGAAGTTGGTACCCTCAACAGGCACACCGGTCCCTGGGGGCCTTTCTCATTGGGCGGCGATCGAAGTCATTGAGAATGTTTTTTCTGCTACTGGCGTCAAGGTCCTGGGTGCGGATGTGAACGAGATAGCTCCTGGGAAGGAGGGCCCTCTCACCGAATTCAATGCTGCACTGATTGCGACTAAGATAATTTCATGCCATATTGCGGGATTCCTGAGCGAAACAGGAGAATGATTGTATCTTAGTACTGCCTCAGTATGGTATGCGTCAATGGTTGACTGCGTTGGTTCTGTCGTCATTGATGGTGGCCTCTGCATCTCCGATGGTTTCTGCTCAGATAAGTCAGCCAGATATCGTCCAAGAGCACTGGTACCATTCCTACGCAACTCTGACCTTGGACATCAATGCATGGGAAGATGACTACCCGGAAATCATCAATCTCTCTAGCATAGGGCAGACTGAATTAGGGAGAGAAATTTGGATGCTACAAATCACCGATGAATCTTGTTCACTTGATTGGGACTTTGATGGGTGTGAACACTCCTACTATGGAGGAGAAGGCAGAGAAGGGCCATTAGTAATACGCAAAGAAGTAGTGTACATCGATGGTGGCCACCATGGCAATGAGCATCTGGGAACGGAACTCGCCTTCCTAGTTGCTGAGTACTACATCGAAGGCTGGGGAAATGGGGATCAAGAGATTATCGATTTATTGGCGACGACTGAATTACATATCCTAATCATGCTAAATGCAGATGGTAATGACTTCGACACAAGATGGAATGTCAACCAAGTGGACCTGAACAGGAACTATGATCACTACTGGAACACCTGTCCTACGACACAACCCGGGAGTTCTGCATTCAGTGAATCGGAGACTCTTGCGAATTCCATATACATGAATGACGTTGTGCCTCATGCTGACCTGTATATTACCATGCATACGGGAGTCTGGATCATGCTCTATCCTTGGGGGAAGTGGCCAGAGCAACCCTCTGACTGGGAAATGTACCACCATATTAGAGATGAGGTAAATTCTAACATTTCTGACATCCCTATTCGCAACGCCAACCAAGGCCTCTACCCGAACTGTGGAACCAGCCGAGATTACGGCTACGGTGTGATGGGCTATCCCACGTTCACCTTCGAGACTGATGACGAGCAGTTCCTACTGGGGACAGTAGAGGCCCTATCAGAAAGATTGGGAGAGGAGCTCGATGTGATGCATTATCTCATAGAGAATGTATGGTACTGGAGAGCTCGTCTTGTTGCCGATTCCTTGAAGGTAGAGGACGGAAAAGTACATCTCAGCGTTTCTAATCTAGGCCATTCGAGTACGTCAAATGCCACGCTACTATACATGGAGGGGGTGGATTCGACAGAGATTTGGCTCCCTGGGTCGAATGAACCAGTCGAAATAACAGGACTGGCCCAAAAGGGAGGGATGCCACAGATACAGTTTGGTTCAGACTTCAATTTCTCCACCCCTGAATTCGGCTTTGCAGTCAATGCCACTAATAGCACCATCACGACTCTCGACTTTACGGGAGCTCCGATTTCAAGCGAGGGAATTTGGACTCTCTACTACCAGAAGAGAGTGGTGGATTCCTCGATGTGGGTAGGAAACCCGATCAACGATAGCGTAGTTGACTTCGAGAGTAGTGGCGACTCGGGCCTTCTTCCTACTCCTTCGATACTGCTTATCCTAGTCGCCTTCACGCTAGCTTCGATCAATGGCAGAAATGGTAGATTTGAACAATAATTTATGTTTCAAGACTACTAATTTAGACTCTAATCCTATAGTTTCACATAGAATTATTTGTAAACTAGATGCTAATCGGGCAGTTCGGGCTATTTATGAAGATAAGCAACAGTGAATTTAACACATTAGGCGCACAATTGATTTTACCGGTCTTCGAAGATACCAAGAAAGCACCCAATAACTCTCTAAAGGGACTAAATAGGAATCAGAGGGGACTTGTCAGAGACGTTCTCAGCTCTGGTGGTTTCGAAGGTAAGAAAGGCACTAGAATGTCCTTATGGACACCTGGTTGTAATATCGTTCTGGTAGGCATGGGAGATAGAGAGGGCATGAGCCACAAGATGGCGAGAAATGCCGGAGCCAGACTAATTTCATCCTTGTCCAAGAAGAAGGGGACTGATTTGACTGTTAGATTCACCATGGGCTGGACTGGAGATAGAATGTTAGACTTTGCAGAGGGAATGATGCTTCGGGACTACGAGTTCTTGGAGCATCAGGAAAAACCCGATGATCATATCGAAGAAGATTGGGTAGTTGACTTTCAGGCCGGTAGCAGGCACCAGGAGAAGCTCGGTTCCAAGCTTCTAGATGTGCAGTCTGTGGTAAAGGGAGTCCACAAGGCACGTGATTTGGGGAATGAGCCTGCTAATGTCCTCTATCCAATGGAGTATGCTAGAAGGGCGCAAGAATGGGCTAAGGGAAAGGAAAATGTCAGAGTTGAGGTCTATGACTGGGAAAAACTGCATGAGCTTGGAATGGGCGGACTGATAAACGTCGGCAAGGGGAGTGATCAGAAGCCCTGTATGGTCTTATTCACGTTGAATCCAGATGAAGATGAGGGGGTTCGGAGACCATGCATTGTGGGCAAAGGGATAACTTTCGATACTGGTGGTATCTCCATCAAGCCCACCAGCGGAATGTGGGACATGAAGTATGATATGTGTGGCGCTGCTACTGTTTTCGGCCTTATGGAGGCTCTCTATGAAACCGGATACCCTAGGCGAGTAAATGGGATCTCCTGTCTTGCAGAGAATATGCCCGGCTCTGGTGCTTACCGCCCGGGCGATGTATTCAAGACATATTCTGGGAAAACTGTAGAGGTCTTCAGTACAGATGCAGAGGGAAGGAATGTCCTCTCTGATGGCCTTTGGAAGGCTGGGGAGCTTGACCCTGAGTATATCATCGACTTGGCCACGCTTACTGGTGCGGTTATTGTGGCATTAGGAAATCAGATTTCTGGAATGTGGTCCAATGACGATGATTTGGCTAGAAATTTAAAATCGGCGGCTGAAAGAAGTGGCGAGCCAGTTTGGAGGATGCCTTTGAATAACCAATTTCGTAAGTACATGACAGACTCAGCATTTGCGGACATAAGAAATGGTTCCATCGGAGGTAGGGCTGGATCATCCAATACCGCCGCCGCTTTCTTGGAGTTCTTCGTCCCAAATAGAGGATTTGATGAGGATAGTGAAAAGATACCTTGGGCCCATCTTGACATAGCCGGATCGGCTTGGGGACCAGGTTCCAAAGCTCGTTCCGAAGGTGAAAACCCCCTATTCCAGTTTGGGACCTCGGGAATCCATGTTAGGACTCTGCACAGGATGATCACAGAAAGCTAGCTACTCGTCGCTGTCTTCGGGCTCGACCTCTTCGAAGTCGGCCTCGACTACATCGTCTGAGCCTTCACTCTCTTGTTGTTCGGCCATTTCGGCGGCCGCAGCCTCATAGAGCTTCGCCGATACCTCGTGTAATGACTCCTCTACCTCTGACATCTTGGCCTGTACGGCGGCTTCATCAAGATCATCTACATCGATAGTCTTGTCATCTTTTGTGATTAGAGCTCTCAATTCCTCGAGCTTGGCATGGATTGGCTCTGCATTCAAGTCTGAGATTTTCTCTGCTGCCTCATTGAGCATTTTTGAAGCCTGATAGACCATCCCATCAGCGGAGTTGATCAGGGTAACTCCTGCCTTTCTCCTCTTATCGTCAGAAGCAAATTCTTCGGCCTCTGCAACCTTAGCGTTTATCTCGTCCTCGCTTAGAGAGGTTTGGCTCTCTATCTTTATCGATTGCTCCGTTCCTGTGCCCAAGTCCTTAGCCGATACATTGACGATTCCATTTGCATCGATATCGAAGGTTACCTCAATTTGTGGCATCCCCCTCGGAGAAGGTGGTATTCCCATTAGGTGAAACTTTCCGAGAGTGATGTTATCCTTGGCAAATTCCCTTTCTCCCTGTAGGACATGTACTTCGACTGCAGGTTGATTATCCGCTGCAGTGGAGAATGTCTCTGATCTCCTAGTGGGTATGGTAGTGTTTCTCTCAATCATTGTTGTCATGATCCCTCCGAGAGTTTCGATTCCAAGAGTAAGTGGTGTGACATCGAGGAGGAGAACATCGGTAACTCCCTCGTCCCCAGTGATTATTCCTGCTTGGAGGACGGCCCCTACAGCGACTGCTTCATCTGGGTTTATTCCCTTGAAAGGTGGCTTGCCCACTTCCTTCTCTATTGCTACTTGGACCGCAGGAACCCTGGTAGATCCCCCTACAAGGATAACCTTGTCGACGTTTCCTTTCTTAATTCCAGCATCCTTCATGGCCCTTCTGGTAGGGCCCATTGTCCTCTCTACGAGATCAGAAATAAGATCCTCGAATTTAGCCTTAGATAGTGAGATGTCGAGATGCTCTGGTTGGCCATCACCACTCATTGTGATAAATGGGAGATTTATCTGGGTTGTACTGGTACCTGAAAGCTCTATCTTGGCCTTCTCTGCGGCTTCACGCAGTCTTGTGATAGCCGTCATATCGCTTGATAGGTCAATTCCTGTAGATTTCTTGAATTCCGAAACAAGCCAGTCGATTACTACCTCGTCGAAGTCGTCTCCGCCCAGGCGATTATCTCCGCTGGTCGCCTTAACCTCAATTTGAGGTTGGCCATCAACCTGGTAGATCTCAAGAACAGAAACATCGAATGTTCCCCCTCCCAGGTCGTAGACCAATATTGTCTGATCGTCGTCTTTGTCGACCCCATAGGCCAGAGCGGCGGCTGTGGGCTCGTTGATAATTCTGAGAACTTCGAGTCCTGCGATTCTTCCTGCGTCCTTTGTTGCCTGGCGCTGTGCATCGGTGAAGTATGCTGGACAAGTGATCACGGCCTGCTTTACCTCTCGACCCAGATAGTCCTCGGCATCTGACTTTAGCTTCTGTAAGACAAATGCGGAGATTTCCTGGGGGGTATACTCTGTATCGTCTATTTTCTTCTTCCAATCAGTACCCATCTCCCTCTTAACGGACATTATAGTTCTGTCAGAATTAGTCACAGCCTGTCTCTTAGCGGTTATGCCGACTACTCTTTCGCCTCCATTCTTGGAGAATGCGACAACGCTTGGTGTCGTTCTCGATCCCTCCGAGTTGGGAATCACCACTGGTTTTCCTGCCTCTAGAGTTGCTACACAGCTGTTTGTTGTTCCCAAATCTATTCCAATTACCGGTCCAGTCATTTTTTTTCCTCCTATGATAGGCTAAGCCATATCGAAAGTGATGTCTAGTATACCATTATTCAGATTCCAATCAGAGACTGAGCTGGCCGCCTGCGGAAGATTGATGCTCTTGATTGGCCTGAGTTGAGTTCTCCTCATTAATTGAAGAACTTTGCCTCCGTGGGATAATATGAGCTCAAAGCTTCCCTCGTCTAGATCCACGATATTCGAGACATCGATTGTAACATACATGGAAGTACCATCAATGTAGGTATCTTCTAGGGGAACATCGGACTCATCCTCTTGTTCTTCTTCGACTACTACCTCTGCGGGCTCATCATCGGGGCCAACTTGGACATTTATGCCCATATTCTTGAAAATCTCTGAAAAGCCTTCGGGGTGGTTCATGAAGGATTCCATCTGCTTGCGGAAATTTTCAGGATCTCCTTGAAAATTCATTTTCACATTGCTGTTATAGATACTCTCGGCATCTATGCCCAAACTGTCAAACTGCTGACGGATTCTTGAAATTGTTTCTTCTAGCTCCGATTTATCGATCGGCATTCCCATCTGATTGAATAGATTGAGCATCTGCTCAATCATTTTCTCTTCCCATTCATCGGAATTTGAATCACTCATTTTTACCACTACTTAACTGACGGTTGTATAGTGCGATGATAGTGCCATATATGAATATACGCATCAGAATATGAGTTCTTTCCTAGTAATGGTGATAGATTGGTAATGGAGTACTTCAAATCTGGGACTAGATTCCGAGTACCATGGTGCAGGCTGAGCATGATGTCGCGCTACAGGATACCGACAGGCTGGAAGGCCGTGCGGCTCTAGTGAATAACGTCAAGGCGGCTGTAGCTCTAGCTGGGGCAGTTAGATCAACATTGGGTCCGAGAGGATTAGACAAAATGCTGGTATCCGATGATGGAAATTGCCTAGTAACAAATGATGGAGTTACAGTAATTGAGGCCGCGAAGGTCGAACATCCAACTGCCAGGCTTCTAATCTCCGCATCTTCGTCACAAGATAAGTCAGCTAGAGATGGAACTACTTCAACAGTAATCCTTACTGCAGAGCTTCTACAGAATTCTCTTGAGCTTGTTAGGATGGGGATTCATCCGTCTACTGTAATCAATGGTTTCCTTCTATCGGAGAGGGAGGCTATTTCCGAGCTAGACAGGGTCTCAAGGGAAGCGAGCTCCGAAGAGGAGCTGAAGTCGGTGATTTCGACTACAATGGCTGGTAAGATTGGCAAGTCGTTAGCTTCCCATATCACTGAAATTGCTTTTGATGCGGCCGAGTTGATTTCAGATGAAGAAGGCGGTGATGACTTAGAAAGGTTGAGAGTTAAGAGGCTGCAGGTCAGTGGGGGATCAACAACTGATAGTCGTCTTGTCAACGGCCTGATGATTCCCAAGACTAGGGTCGATATCTCAACTCCTTCCTCTTCTGAAGGAGGCATCATAGCAATAATCGATGGCGGCCTTGAGAATGTAAAGCTCGAGATGGATGCCGAGATTGAGGTCAGTAGTCCTGGGGTACTCAAGGGATTCCATGACAGATCTTTGGCAAAATTGAGAGAGGAGGTGGATCATCTTTCATCCCTCGGAGTTGAGCTACTGATTGTCAGAGAAGGGATTTCGGATGATGCTGTTTCCATGCTAAATGAAGCTGGGATAACCTCCTATAGGAGATTCGAAAGAGAGGATTTAGAGCGGCTCTCGAAAATAACTGGAACCCGAATGGTTAGGAGACCAATCAGGATTTCAGAAGATGACCTCGGGAGATTCACTGGTAGAAGAGAAGAGACTGTGGCAGGTATAGCTCATTCTGTCATAGAGGGGTCTGAAGGTGGTGCATTAACTGTGGTCGTTCGTGGAACATCTCCTCAGATAAGAGAAGAGGCAGTCAGGGCGTTTGATGATGCCATGGGCGTAGCCTTCAGAGTCATTAGAGACTCTAGAGTGATTCCTGGAGGAGGTGCGATTCAAACACACCTAGCTAGGCACCTGAGGTCGTTCGCTCTCGGAAACCCCGGGAGGGAACAATTGGCAATAGAGGGTTACGCTGCAGCTTTGGAGGTCATTCCCAGGACTCTTGCAGAAAATGCTGGGCTCGATCCGATAGATGTAGTTCTGGACTTGTCCGCGGCACAAAATTCCGATGAGGAGAATGGTCCATGGATAGGGCTTGATGCCATGACTGGAAATAGGTCCAGAATGGACGAAATGGGAATCTTGGATCCTTTGTTCGTAACTAGGCATTCAATTTCTGGATCGACTGAGGCCGCAATCAGTGTACTCAGAATTAACGATGTTCTTTGGGCGAAGCAAGACCCAACAACTCCAGATTGGAATGATGATGAAGATCAGGAAGACTGATTTAGCTGATATTGGAAATCATCTCATCTACCATTCTTCCCAAGTCATAATTTGCTTCCCATCCCCATTCATTTCTAGCGGCCTCATCATCAACATCATCGGGCCACGAGTCAGCTACCTTCTGCCTGAAATCAGGAATGAAATCACAGGTGAATCCCGGTATTCTCTCAGCAATTTTATCAGCTAGTTCTCCCGCAGTAAATGAAATTCCCTTAATGTTATATCCAACTCTGGAATTTCCCAAACCTTCTCCATCGGCCTGCATGATACTCTCAGTCGCTCTAATCGCGTCTTCCATGTACATCATAGGCAGTCTTGTATCTTCACTGACGAAGCACTCGTAGTGTCCGTGATTAACAGCGGCTCTGAAAATATCAACTGCATAATCGGTAGTACCCCCTCCCGCTGGTGCTTTCCATGAAATCAGGCCGGGAAACCTGAGTCCCCGTACATCAACGCCATACTGTTTCCAATAGTTCAATCCTAATATTTCCCCAGTTACCTTGGTCTTACCATATATTGTTGTTGGGTTTAGAGGTCCTTCCTGAGGGGCGACATTTGGAGAGTCTGGTCCGAAAACTGCGATTGATGAGGGTGCAAAGACCTTCAAATTGAAATCTCTAGCTGCTTCGAGAACGGATACTGTGCCCCCTACATTCACTCTTTGGCAAAGCTCTGGATCTTTCTCCCCAGTTGCGGAAAGAATAGCGGCTAGATGGAAAACTGTACCAATATCCTCCTCTAGAATCACCCTTTCCATCTTATCCCCATCCAGAACACTGAGATTTGAGAAGGGACCATCAGGAAAGTTTGATTCTTGCCTTGGACTCCTTATGTCTGTAGCGAGTACCTTGTCCTTACCATGCCTCTGCCTTAGGGATGAGACCAGCTCAGTGCCTATTTGTCCTAGTGCCCCTGTTACTAGGATTCTGTCTCCGGGTGGCTCTGTCATGATACTTCGTAAAGCTGGAGATACTTGGTCATTGATGTGCGATAAAGCGGGTTTACTGTCCCAATGTTGATATGCGAGGCACAATGGCTTCAGACCCCGTTGGTTACATGAAGTATGTCGTAGTTACCGGGGGAGTACTGTCTGGATTGGGCAAAGGCGTGACCGCCAGTAGCATCGGTGTTCTTCTAAAATCGGCTGGTCTGAGGGTTACCTCAATCAAGATAGATCCGTACTTGAATAGCGATGCAGGAACGATGTCTCCATTCGAACATGGAGAGGTTTTCGTTCTTGATGACGGAGGAGAGGTAGATCTAGACTTGGGAAATTATGAGAGGTTCTTGGATGTGGCCCTGACAAGAGATAATAATATCACCACAGGGAAAGTATACGCCAAAGTGATTGAGAAAGAAAGGAGGGGCGACTACCTAGGAAAGACTGTGCAAGTAGTCCCACACATAACTAATGAGATTCAAGATTGGATAGAGGCCGTAGCACACGTGCCCGCTGACGGGACTTCGAGTACTCCGGATGCTTGTGTGATTGAATTGGGAGGAACGGTTGGAGACATAGAGAGTGCCCCTTTCATCGAGGCACTGAGACAATTCCAATTCAGAGCAGGCAAGGGGAATGTTTGCTTCGTGCATGTTAGCTTAGTTCCGGTAATGGGACCTGTTGGAGAGCAGAAGACCAAGCCTACCCAACATACTGTCAAGGAATTGCGTGGACTGGGCATAATACCTGATATTCTGGTATGTCGCTCGGAGAATCCATTGGACACTGAGACAAAATCGAAATTAGCGGCATTCTGCCATGTGGGTGAAGATGCTGTCGTCTCAGCGCATGATGTTTCCAATCTTTATCAGATTCCCATCTCACTACACAAACAATCTGTTCTTAGAATGGTATCCAATAATCTGGGATTCAATATTCCCAATAGCCTCCCAATGCTAGATGAATGGAAGGAAATGGCTGACAAAGTGGATATGCTGGAGGATGAAGTCAGAATAGCAATGGTGGGCAAGTATACCGGACTATCAGATTCTTACCTCTCAGTCATTAAGGCACTCCAGCACAGTGCCTTTGCGGTGAACAGGAAGCTCATAATAGACTGGATAGAATCCACAAACTTGGACCCAATTGAAAGGACGCCCATGTATGATGATGCCTGGGCGATTCTGAAGGCCGCTGATGGGATCCTAGTACCGGGTGGCTTCGGAAATCGTGGAGTCGAGGGGAAGATTGCGGCGGCAAACTACGCTAGAGTCAATAATGTTCCATATCTTGGGGTTTGTCTTGGCCTACAGATTGCAACGATAGAGTTCTGTCGTAACGTACTGGGTCTTGATGGGGCCAATTCCGCTGAATTTGATGAGAGTGCGCCTGTGCAAGCTGTTGTCTTCATGCCAGAGATATCCAAGACACACATGGGCGGAACTATGAGGCTGGGAACCAAACCAACTCCATTCCTAGTCGACGACTGTAAGGTACGCAGGTTGTATGGAGGCGCGGGCCATGTTGATGAACGACATAGGCATAGGTACGAGGTTAATCCAGAGCTTATCGAGATGATTGAGGCCGCTGGACTGATTTACGTAGGCAAGGACGAGACTGGAGAGAGATGCGAAATAATGGAGCTTGAGGGGCATCCTTACTATGTTGGTACTCAATACCACCCAGAGTTCAAATCAAGACCGAACAGACCCAGTCCACCTTTCCTAGGATTGCTGAAAGCTTCCTGTGGCCACGAAATCTGAAGTGAAGTTCTAGCAGCAACTCTCGTCCACGCTATCCTGTGCACAGAAGCAGGTCTTTGCAGGCATGATGTCTGCACGAGAGCTTCTCTCATTGAATAGAGCTGTGACTTCCTCAAGTTCCTCAGGAGCGTCGCCTCTCTGCTCGAGACAGAGTTTGAGGCCTAGTAGGCCCCACATGTTATCCTTCCAAAGTTTGATGTCCTCGCGGTATCCCTCCTCAGCTTCGGCAACCTCTCCTTGCTCGAGGAGTAGTGCACCGAGTATGTGCCTTACTGGTTGCATCTGCCCCCAAGGCTCGTTGTATGCCAAGTTGAGAGAGAGGTCAACACCCCTGCGCAGATGATCGAATGCCTCTGAGAAATCATAATCTTCCCCATTGGCCTTTGCTTGGAACTGTCTACGGTATTCTATCTCGCCTGAAAGAACCGCGTCATTCACCAACAGAATGCATGGGCCCTCACTTGGATCTTGATACATCAGATTATTATGAAGGACTCTCCCCTGAAGAGCTGGATTATCAAGTGCTTCCTTGAATAGTAACTGCTCTGCCTCTGCCTCTGGAACCATGCCCTTGGATGCGTAAGCCACTCCTCTAGCATAGTGCTGAGTGGCTATTGCAGCAGGGAATACTTCCCTGTCAGTGTGAAGAGGTTCATCGAGTATCTCGTCCCACTTTCCGAATCTGATCATGACATGCCACGGCATAGTAACATATGACTCCAAGAAAATTGCCCCCATTGGGATAATTCCCGCGAGCATAAACTGCACGCCAGACTCAGAGTCACCAGCCGGTAGAGTACTGACTGCTTTACGCGCATACTTCAGTGCTGTTTCGTACTGTCCGTCGAACATAGCACACCAGACCACGAAATGATGATTGTGCATTCTGTAAAATTTGTAGAACTGCGACTCATTTCCAGTTATCTCTACATATCTGTCATCTGCCTCTACGGCAGCGATATTACAATCAATGGCCTCCTTCCACTGACCAACCCACGCATCTATGTGAGATGGCATGTGAACTAAGTGACCCAGTCCTGGCATCAGTGTCCTGAGTACATCCGCAGCTGGTAGAGCCTTCTCCGGGAAGGGAGAAAGTTCCAGTGCGTGGCAGTAGAGATGGCAAAGGGCCGGGTGGACTTTTGCTTCATCGCTGGTTTCGAAAGCTTCTTCCAATATCTTCACTAGAAGTAGAGTATTTTCGTCTGCGGGTGTGATTTCACCGGTCTTGGTGTCTTTATCCCACAGTTGCCAAGCCTTCAGATTCATCAGTGCCTCTACATAAATTGCCGTAACATCCAGATTGCCACTATATTTCTCATAAAGCGGCGCCATTGCTTCAGCAAATGCGATATTTAGCTCTGGACTATTACCCATGTTGAGTACAGACGGATCCGCGGCATCTCTTGCCTCCTCTGAATGCCTCTCCGATAAAGCATCAATGAGATCTTGTTCCAATTCTGAACATCCTTCTTTGAGCGAGATGGCCATCTGAATGGGGTCATATCCTGAGCCAAGTCCTGGAGTCCAGTTGTAGTTCGATGAGACGCAGTAAGCAATCCCCCACCATGCCATAGCACAGTTTGGATCCAATTCAGTACACTTTGAGAAGCATGCAATAGCCTCCTCGTGGTTATAATTTAGCATGTGGCCGTATGCAAGTACGAACATTTTCCTAGCTTCATCGTTCGAGCAAGATACTTCCATTGCAAAAGAATAATTATCTATATTTCCAAAATCGTAGTCTTCAGGGGCCGAGTTCATGTCTCGACGAGTGCCCTTTCAGGTATAACTCAAACTGATAGAAACTCATTATTTTGCGCTTTTTGAATTTTTATTCGTGAATATTACCCCTAAGTCAATCCACAGATACTCGGAGGACTCTGGTTGTCCTATATCCCTGCAATACCTTGAGATACTTCTTTTTTGAGAACCTTTCATCCATCTCAGGGTCACCAGTCTCAACCCTAAGGCTACGTAAGGTGAGCATCTTTGCAGGAGTGACAATTCCGAGAACCCTATCCACTCCAATCATCCTGAGCACATCTGGTGAAAGCTGCAGATTTCCTCTTCCAATCAGGAATCCTTGTCCACCCATAGGCGATAGGAGTAGTATTACGTCACCTTGATGCCCTTCCAGTGCGGCTAATATTTCCTTCTCATTTAGGTCTGAAGCAACAATATTGGTTCCCAATGTAATGTCAATACCTAGGGTGTTCAACTCAAATCCAAGTATCTCTCCAATTGTTCTGAGAGTCCCTCCCGACCCCCAAATTATCATCGTTTCATCATCGATCAACGTTTCCCTTACGTGTTCGGCTAGTCCCTGAATAACTTCCTCTTCTCCTGAAGCTTCTACTCTCATCTTCGATCCCTGCATCCATCTGGGACTTGCCGGAGTAATAGCCTCAGCGTAGAGCCTGACAACCCACTTCCCTTCTCTGTACAGGTCTTCATCTAGGTCAAGAACCTCTGTGGAAGACAAAAGGAGGTCGCCCTCTAACCATGCACTGAGTACCTCTGCAGCGGCTTTAGGCGATGAGGCAAAACAACCTGAGTGCATCTTCACTCCGGTTGGAACGCCAATTATCGGCAATTCTGGTCTACCGTATTGGGAGAGAGCGGCCACTACGTCTCTAGTCGTACCATCACCTCCCGCATAGATTAGAAGATCGATATCAGAGTCTATCAGGGATGCGACTAGTTGACTCGTATCATTAGCGTCTGTAGAGCTATTCGAAGAGTGGATGATGCCAAATGGAGATATTGTCGGAGGAATCCAATCGGTGCCCATTCTTCCTTCGCTTAGATACCACTGGATACCATCTAGACTTTCCTTACTGATTGCGGCCAAGTGATCCAACATTATCCTCATTCTCGGACCAGACCTATCTTGTGCGCCTCTGGATCTTGCTATTTCCGCTTGGCCGTCTGAACCCTTCAAACCAAGTCTTCCGCCTAGTCCTGCATCTGGATTAACAAGAAGTCCCAGCTTGACCATGTCCGTGGCAAGGGGGGATTGGTCTTATCGCTTCGTAATGGAATTGCTCTTTTTGTCCGTTGTCGAATTATCAAGAACAGATATTTGTGCGGATATTTCGATTTAGAACAGACGCCTTCAAACGGGATTGCGTGACCGGTCGTATCGGGAGGAGTATCGATGATTACGGTCGAAGTTGGCGATGGTGATGTTCACGAGTATGCCAGTGGAATTTCTGCTGGAGAAGTTATTGCAAACGTCCATGGGAGAAAATCTGGTGCTGTAGCCGCTCTTGTAAATGGAATAGAGAGGGATATGTCCTATGAGCTGGATTCTAACTGCTCCGTTGAGCCGATTACTGGAAGCTCTCCAGAAGGGCTCTATATTCTGAGGCATTCCTGTGCGCACCTACTAGCTCAGGCAGTTACCGAGATGTTCCCTGATGCTAAACCCACCATTGGACCTCCAATCGATCATGGATTCTACTATGATTTCTACATGGAGCCTATTTCCGAAGATGATCTAAAAAAGATTGAGAAGAGGATGAAAGAGCTTGTGAAGAGTAATCTTCCTATTTCTAGAGAGGAGTATGATAATGAAGAGCTACGTTCAATTTTCGATGATAATAAGTTCAAACTAGAGATAATGGATGACAAGATAGGTCATGATGTTGGTTCCTCTGCATACAGGCAAGGAGATTTCATAGATCTGTGCAGAGGTCCGCATGTACCTAGCACTTCGCATCTTAGATGGTTCAAACTGTCGAGCACCAGTCAGGCATATTGGAGGGCTGATAGCAAGAGAGAGTCACTAACCCGAATATATGGGATGTGCTATCCAGATAAATCTGGCCTACAAGAGAGGATGAGGCAACTCGAGGAGGCGGCAAAGAGAGATCACAAGAAGATTGGAAAAGAGATGGAACTCTATATGACCAGTGAGATGATTGGCAAGGGCCTTCCCGTCTGGTTGCCAAACGGTGAGACTCTGAAAGGAGAGATTGAGAAGTTCGCAGTAGAAACTGAGGAGGCATACGGATACCTACGTGTGACAACTCCAGTTCTTGGAAAGAAGGAGCTTTTCGAAACCAGTGGTCATCTTCCACACTATGCAGAGGGAATGTACCCCCCTATGGAAATGGATGACGGGGAGTATTACATGAAGGCAATGAATTGTCCTTTCCACCATCTGGTCTATGGTAACAAAAGGAGGTCATACCGAGAGTTACCTGTTAGGATCGCTGAATACGGGACTGTTTACAGGAATGAGCTGTCTGGGACCTTGGCCGGTCTACTAAGAGTCAGGATGCTTACAATGAATGACGCTCATATTTACTGTACACTCGGACAGGTGGCTTCGGAAGTTGCTGACAATATCAGAATGGTTCAGGATTATTACTCTACATTTGGATTTGATGATTACTACTTCCGATTATCGTTATGGGACCCTGAGAATGTGGACAAATACATTGACCAGCCTGATAATTGGGAAGCCACACAGAATCATCTCAGAGGCATTCTGGATGATCTCGGGGTGGAATATGTAGAGGCAGTCGGGGAAGCCGCCTTCTATGGGCCCAAGATAGATATTCAGTTTAGGACCCTTCTCGGTCGGGAGGAATCTATGTCGACAATCCAGCTAGACTTCGCGGCCAAGGAGAGATTTGGGCTGACCTACACTGACGAGACAGGTCAAGAGAATGGTGAAGTGTTCGTAATTCATAGGGCTCCACTTTCCACGCATGAGAGATTTGTTGCGTTCCTGACTGAGCATTGGGCAGGTAACTTCCCCACTTGGCTGTCTCCCGTTCAAGTTCAAATCATTACCATATCGGAGAAGCATAAGGTTCATGCGGCCACTGTAGCAAATGCATTACACGAATCTGGAGTGAGGGTGAAAGTTGATGACTCCGATAATACTGTAGGAAAGAAAATTAGGACTCACAGAAAAATGAGGCCTGCATATATGTTAATTATTGGTGATGATGAGACAGAAAATGGGACTGTCTCCATTAGGTCCAGAGGTGGAGAACAACTGAAAGGGGTTCCAATGGAAGAGTTTGTAGCTGGGATTTTTACTGAGATTACGACCCGGGATAGGAATCTTTCTCTTATCCCTTCGGAGTGATCTAGTTGAGTTCGGAAAACAGCAGTCGCTCGCCGATGACTGTGTTATTCCTAGTTGTCCTAGTGGATATGCTAGGATTCACTATTGTCATTCCTTTCCTGACTTATTTCGTTCAGGACTTGGCTTCTGGACAGGGAGTCACCGATATCGGTAGCAGGGACTTCTGGGTAGGAGTAGTGATTGCAGTATACTCACTTGCTCAATTCCTTTTCACACCTATTCTGGGGTCACTAAGCGATCGGATCGGCAGGAGGCCTGTTATCATGTTCGGCCTCGTATCTAACTCGGTCTTCTTCATCGTTTTCGGACTGTCAAATAGTCTTGAGATGGCCATAATTGCGAGGTTCTTATCCGGTGCTGGTAATGGAAATATTGCAGTTGCTCGAGCATATATTGGAGATATCAGCACCCCTGATATGATTCCAAGGAGGATGGGCATGTTGGGAGCGGCATTTGGACTTGGCTTCATGATTGGTCCATTCATAGGCGGCATTCTTTCCGACCCTGCAACTAGCATAGGAGGAGTTTTTGATACCAATTTCTGGAAGGAGTACGAGTATCTACTGCCTTGTCTTTTCTCTAGTCTTCTTTCGCTAATCTCGCTTAGCCTTGCATACTTCTGGCTAGAAGAGAGTATGGATTCGAAGGAAGAGTCGGAAGTCCAAGAGAGTTCACTGAAGAAACTGACCGACACATTCTCCAATATCATAAGAGTCCTAAAGATACCCGTTATTTCTACACTAGTGCTGATTAACTTCCTATTCCTGATGGCATTCAGTATGATGCATGGAACATTCATTCTATTCACTGCTATGTCTGTTGACAGTGGGGGTCTTGGATGGAGTGAGATGGAGAATGGCTGGATATTTGCTTTCATAGGGCTCCTTGGAGTGATAGTTCAAGGGGGCCTGATAGGCCCACTTAGTGATAGGTTCGGCATGCGTAGACTGATGATCATAGGTACAATACTATGTGGATTAGGAATTGCCAGCCTACCCTATGTGCCACCAGAAGCTTCCTGGCTAATTCTTGGCTCATCAGCGGGACTGGCTATAGGAAATGGACTATTTTCTCCCACTCAGTCTTCACTTCTAACTTTCGAAGCTCAGAATGGAGGTCATGAATTAGGGATGGTTATGGGCGCCCAAGAAGGATATGGTGCACTGGCTAGAATTATCGGTCCTCTTCTAGCGGCATACCTCTGGTCGGTAACCGTCGAGGGCAGTGGAATTTGGACATTTCACACATGCTTCAGAGTCGCCGGGGTGATTTTCATGTTAGCGGTAGTACTGCAGATGACCCTAAGGCTGAAAGATAGCCCTTCTGAAGTAATCAATGAGTGAATGTTAGATTAGCTACTTACTGTTCGATGGATGGTTGTAATGCTCTGTCATTCAGGAATCTGGAATATTGCCACAGGCACAAGTAATCGTTCAATTATATCCAGACGTCATTAGATGAGGTCAGGTCATTGGTTATGTTGCCCGTATTAGCTACCCCTCTGGGCTCCACTAGCATAACTTTGCACTCTTCAAGAGCGTATGGCTTGTGTTCTACTCCCTTTGGGACCACATACATCTCTCCCTCCTTTAGCTCCACAGTCTCGCCCTCCAGCTCGATGAACATGGACCCCTGAAGGACGATGAAGGCCTCATCCGTATCGGTATGATTGTGCCAAACGAATTCCCCCTCTATCTTGACTAGTTTGAACTGGTAGTCATTAATCTCGGCGATAACCTTCGGAGACCAGTGGTCCGAGAACTCCGATAGCTTCTCAGTGAAGTTGATCTTCTTCATACCAGACCAACCAACCTATCGTAGCAGAAGGGACAGTACTCCTCAACAGAGTACTTGTCTGATTCTAGGTCCTCAGGAGAGAGCGGTTCCCTGCACTTGAAGCACATCTCATGATCGGCCTCCTGAAGATTCTTATCGAGCGCTACCCGTTGATCGAACACAAAGCAGTCCCCGTTCCAGTGGGGACCACCTGTTTCTTTGAAGTATCCTAATACCCCTCCTTTGATTTGATAAACCTCTTCCCAGCCTTGGTTCTCCATTACTATGCTTGCTTTCTCGCACCTAATTCCTCCTGTACAGAACATCACTACTGGAGTCGATTTATCGTAATCAAGGCCCCTTACCGCACTGGGAAAATCTCTGAATGACTTGATATCAAGGTCCACAGAATTTTTGAAAGTTCCAACTCTGAGCTCGTAGTCATTTCTGGTGTCAAGAACAACTACCTCTCTACCCTCATCGAGCCATGTCTTGAATTCGAGAGGTTGGATATACTTCCCTTCATGTTCGGCTGGTTTGATCTCTTCGGCCCCTAGCGAGATTATCTCCTTCTTTAGTCGGACCAGCATTCTACGGAATGGTTGATACTCTGAGTATGAAACATGTATTGGAATCCCCCGTAGTCTATGGTCCTCTTCCAAAAAAGTGGTGTATTCATCAATTGATTCCTGGGTTCCGGCGAGAAAGAAGTTTATTCCGTTGTGACTTAAGAGAATGGTTCCCTTTAATCCTAGGATATTGCATTTCTCTCTGAAGGGTTCTCTCAAAGAGTCCCTATCGGGAAGATCTACAAATCTGTATCCTGCTATATTCACGAACATATCATCACTCAGGGTATATCTGAAAGCCATTTCTTCATGGTGCATGACTGACACACTGGCCTGGAAGTAGCCTCCCCGCACAGTGAGCAACTACCAATTTTGCTATTGGGATCTGGATACACCTCTCTATGAATCTCCCTGATTTGATCGAGAGAGTGCAGAAGACCGTGCCTTGCCCCTGGCGTTAGTGACTCTAGCTGAGCTACTATTGCTCTACTCTGTTGTCTTTGGGCCCCCGATGCGTGAGGGCAATCCCCATGATGGATGGGGAGGGAGTTGAACAGAGCAAAAGCATGAATCTCCTGCTCGGGTATCCACCTCAGTGGAACTATCCTTGGAACCATTCCCTCGATTGGAGAGGCTGTGTGTGGAGCCAGTCTGACTGATCTCTCTATCTCTCCCTTCTGAAGATTCATCAAAATAGACTGGGCCATATCATCCAAATTATGTCCCAATGCCATTACATCGGCTCCCACTTTTTCTGCCAGAGAATTTAGACTCTGTCTCCTGAAAACACCACAGAATGAGCATGGCATCATTCCACTGGCCTCATCATGGAGGTCTCCCATTCCAGGAATCTTGGATACGACCTTATCCATCCTATCATATCCCATATCCTCATAGCTCAAGGTTACAAAATCAACCCCTAGATCGCCTGAAAGGTCTCTCGCACACTCTAGAGAAGGAGACCTGTATCCATCAATCCCCTCGTCCACACAACCAGCTACAATCTTAACATCCCTTCTGCTTCCAATAATGTCCTTGATCATTGTCAACAAGACTGCTGAGTCCTTTCCTCCTGAAACAGCGACGAGAACTACAAACGGACTCCCGTCCTCCTTTCTTGCGTCCTTTGGGAGACTGAGTTGCCTCCTTAACTCACGAGAAGTCCTCCTTCTAACGGAATCCGATAGGTGTCTACCACAAAGATGCTGTCCACTGTAGGGTTGGTGGACAATGGATGGTAGCTTGCATCGGCTACACTTGGTAACAGATATGGCTCCGTCCATGACCCCTCCCGGAAGGGGTTTGACTTGAACCCAATGCGTACTAGATTTGTAAAATGAGGGCATTTTTGATAATGGTGGTTGCTTTCAAAGATATAATGCAGGGAGACGGGACCTTACTGGGACGAAGATTTTCAGAGGGAAAAAGGTATTCTTCATGGCCGGAGAGAGTCGTTATTCTAACGGTATTTTGTTCCACTTTACTTTTCCTCGAGGAGATTGACTCAGCGATTGTATCGACCGTAGGGATAGACTCGGATTTTCTCACAGCGATATTTCTCATCATCTTGATTCCAATTGTGTCTGATTTAATTTTTAGGACTATCAGCCAGTTACTGGGAATCAGATGATTAATTCTCAGTTGATCTGAACTTGATGAAAGCAGTTTCCACCATCCCTGTAACCCTCTGCCATGGAAGGATGAATCTCATTCCAGCCACAACTATCAGGAACAATCCTGCAGAGATTACCTTTCCATAGGTAAGCTGTAGCTCCAGAGACTCTTGCACCTGTCCCGCCCATTGTCCACCAGAAATGGCGCTTACTGTAGAAATTAGAAAGTCATCGAATTCAAGAGCAATTGCGGTTGTAAGCGCTACTAAAGCCATTACACCGATCAGATGAGCTATATGTCCATTTACTACATTGTTGAACTGTCGTACGTATTCCGGATCCCTTCTCGCGTCTCCTGGAAGCATAGAAGCATACTCCATATTCGATATAACAGCAGATCCAGATTCTAAATAAACTAAGAGTAGGATTGCGACTTGCATTAAACTCAGAGATAATGGAGATACCAGGCCACCGAGTAAGGTTGCCTCTCCAATCTGAGCTGGAAGTGGTGAAAGCCCTAGGTCAACTGACTCGGTAATACCTTCGAATGTCAAGATAGCATGTATTCCAATCACAGTCAGGTAATATCCAGCAGTCCATGTTAGAAGTTTCCTAGACAGGCCCCAAATTCCCATTAGTCCAGAAAGCACCGGTGCGAATACTATGCCCAAGAATACCAACTCAATTATGAAGAGTATCGGTTCCCAGAGATTATCCAAGTGATTCAGCTCGTCGGTTGGCCCCCATGGTAAGTGAAGTCCGAAGTTTGAGATGGCGATCAACCAAGAAACAACGAATGGGAGTAGTCCCCATGCCAGCATTCCTCCAACAGTTATTCTCCTGATGTTCTTACGGATATTTTCCCTAGCTGTGAGCGTGTAAATCCAGATTGAAGTAACTATCATACAAAGTATCAGAGGGGCGACCAATGACATGTTTCCTGTCTGATCTAGTCCATGAACTACATCTGGAAGGACGAGTGAGCCTGTTTGTTCCTGGAACCAAATTAGCCCCCTAGTATGCTCATATGACGGGCACCAATAGTTAGAACCGTCATAAGACTCAACGAAAGTATCTGAGCAGGCACCATATAATTTGATCATTCTATTCATTAGCGCTAGGAGGGCGGCTGTAGAGATTAGTTGTAGGAAGATAATTTTCCACCTTCTCCTGAGGCTTGAAATCTCTAGGGAGAAATTCTCTGTAACTTTTTTCTCTGCCATATCCATCCATCCTAACTCAAATTGATCTGTAGTAGTGCCTGTGAGAGCTCGACATCGGGAGTCCAATCAATGACCTTGGCCCCATAACCAGCAATGGCCGTCAGCCTATTCTGTCTTTCGAGTTTCAGAACTTCATAAGACATCCTAGGAATCCTACTGACCAGTCTCTCTAAGTCTATGCTACTTGGAGATAGTACGATCACTTCGTGTCCCTTGCCTGAGAGACTTCGGATTGCTGGTAGTGTTGTACCGTCCCCCTCCAGACTACTTATGATGAAAACTGGGGAGCCTCTGCTAATTCTGGGAGAGAGTGCATTCGTGACTGCTTGCAGGGGCATGGATCCTTTTGGTTGGACAGATGCTAGGCCACTCAGGATCTTGAAATACTGCTTATCTCCTGTTTCGGGTGGGAGATAGTCCATTCTCGAACCATAAGTCACGAGAGCTACTGAGTCTCTTCTCTTCAGGAAATAATTGGAAACGGAAGCCGCGGCTACGGTGCCCATTTCTAGAGGATTCTTGAGTACGGTACCTATTCTAGAAACATCTCTTGTATCGACAATAACGAAAACATCGGTAACTGCATCTCTAGTCTTCTCATTGACCATCATCTCTCCAGTTCTCGCTAAAGCCTTCCAGTTAATCGATCGGAAAGAGTCGCCGGGAAGATACTCCCTAAGTGCATAGAATTCCATTCCAGGCCCTGGAGTCTTCAGAGTAGTTGCTCCTGAATACATCTTTGGAACATCAGATCTCAGTAGTGCCTCTTCTATATCTCTAATTTGGGGGAAGACGGTTATGTCTGATCTATCGTCAACTTTGGTCTCACTCACGAAGAGGTTGAATGCATTGCGATATCTGACAGATACTGGTCCTACGGTGTAGTGACCCCTGAGTGGACAGCGGACAACATACTTCATCGTAGTCGATTGACCTGGTCCGAGATTCATTCTCATTTGGTTGATTCCTTTACGCATCTTCATTTCATGGGGGACGTTGTCGAATATCTCCAATTGCTGAGTTCTGCGATATGAGTTGTTAGTTATTGTGAGTGAGATAACAATATCATCGCCCTTGTAGACATTTGTCGCCGAGGACTCCCTTGTGATCGTAAGATCGGAGTGTCCAGCAACCCAGCCATTAATCGCTAACATTGAGATGAAGGAGAGCCCAATTATCATCAATTGAAAATTGGAAATCATCATGCCAATTAGAATCAAACTGATTCCACTAGTCAGCATTATTGCAGCTTTCCTAGTCCACATACTATGCACCCCCTTCTGTGTCGGTATTTCCCCAGTCTTTTATCCTCTTCACAATACCTACTAGTTCGTCGGCTTTGTATCTTCTATCATTGAAAATGAACTCCGTTAGGACCTTGTCGTCGACCATCCTTTGAAGCTCGGCCGCAGGTAGGGCATCGAACTCCTCTCTTGACATGGCATTTACGTTTCTGATTCTTGTGAGGAGGACTTGCCTTATCTTCTCAGGTCTCTGATAGTACTCGTACCTTCTCGCATCTCCGAATCCGTAGTAAATTATCCTGAAGACATGTCTCCATTCATCGGGATCTTCTTTCCTGATTAGGACTGCTTCAAGAGAGATGAAAAGTCCTAGGAATAATATTAGCATGGCCATCCAGTCATTTGTGAAGTAGATTAGGAGATAGTAGAGTAGATTGTATGTATCTCCTCCGATATTTGACTGCTGGTGTCTGCTCTCATCAAAAATGACTATCGCGTTTTCAGTAGCCAGAGTACTAGAATTACCAATCAGCAGAGCCTCTGCAATGATATCAAGGGCCCATTTCCGATTATCGTTAGTCGGAACTAGCCCAGAGTAATCGGAGTCGAAATCGGGATCATATAGGGAATTAATCAACATAGAGCCGTCAGAAACAAAGTGAACCCTTCCTGAGTCTGAATCTACACATAGGCGGTCGAAGCAATACCTCACATAAACTGCGAAAGGCCCCTGTTCGTCATCTTCAATTCCTGCCGCTGCAAATCCGACAGTCAAATTACCATCATCATTAGTATCTAGATAAGAATCTAAAGTTGACCTCCCAATTGCATATCTGTTCTCAACTGGATTGTATGAGCTGTCTTTCTCGAACGCTGATGGCCCATTTGTGAGTATATTATAACTCTCGGAGAAGTCCCAATTTGAAGTGGTTGAATCGAATCTATGGGAACAAAGTCCGGCGTCACCAAGTGTGATTCCGGATGTGGTAATATCTGAGTTAAGAGGTTCGATATCTAGTAGATCTATTACTCCATCACGGTCCGAGTCTTTTATGCATGGGTTGACGGAAGATAGTGAGCCAGAATTGGTCGTAAAGTTGTACGCAGAGGTAGTATTGATCCACACATAATTGTAGTCCAGCTCGTGAGCGTAAGCTTGGCCGTCATACAATCTATGGCCAGAATAGTCGAGTCCGAATTGGCTAGCTAACTGGGCGGAATATCCAAAATCATCCATCAGAATAACTGTGCCTCCTCTCTGTACGAAATTCTCGATAGCTAAAATCTCAGAATTGGTGTAACCATCACTTTCCGTGAGTTCGATAACACTCTCGTCCCCCGTAAATCTGGGTAGAGAAATGGTATCTCTCTCGACTCCTGAAACTACGAACACGGCCTCCTCGGGATAATCTATCTCGCTGAGTAATAGTGGGCTGGATACCAGTGCGTTAGTCTCAATTCCCATGTCATTGATATCTGATCTAAATGAGCCTAAATCATTCCAATCGTCACCATACGCTGATTGCTGGGTTTGCCCATCCACTAGGTAAGTCTGGAGGATTTCTGCAGCGAGAACACCTATCAAAATCCAGAACGCAGCTATCGATGCGCCTCTCCTAAATTTGGGAGATGACAGTCTGCTAATTGTTGTATTAAGGTCTGCCACGCCTATACCTCCATCTATAGGAACAACCATCGAGCCTTAACTTCGTATTAATACCGTTGTGGGGCCATGAACACTCACGCATCAGGAGTTCAGCGGGATAGCTGTATCGCAGAGCCTATGTTTGCTACCTCTGAAACAGGCACAGACAATAGCCCATCTGATGTCGGCCACGGAAGGAACTTGGGGTCTATTCCATGGTCTATTACCACTAGAAGTGCTACAATAGAGCCGGTATCCATATCTACGCTGAAGTCTGCCATCGTCCCGAGTTTATCGCTTGAGGCGTCCACTACGTCTCTTCCGAGGAGCTCTCTGCCGAATGTTGTTGGCACCTTTCCACCTCAGACAGATTCTATTCCTGCAAGACTATCTGGCAATCTTCTAACTGACTGTAGTCCGCTGGTAAGTAGATCTTCCATCCTGTTGTAATAGAGCATCATCTCATCAGTAACCGTGGGCCTGACCCTTTCAACTGCCTCTTCAAAGTGCTTCTTGCTGACCGTTTTCCTATCTGCTCTCATAGCAATAAGTCCTGCTTCCCTACAAACTGCTTCGATATCGGCACCTGTGTAATTCTCGAGCTTGGAAGCTATTTCATCAAGTGAGAATTTTCCTAGAGGCATATTTTCTGTATGGATTTCCAAGATTGACTTCAGTGCCTCTGGATCAGGAGGAGGGACATGCATTACTCTCTCAAATCTTCCACTTCTTAGAAGAGCAGGGTCAATCATCTCCGGACGGTTTGTAGCCGCAACAACAATCACCCCTTCCATACCCTCAACGCCATCCATACTGCTTAGTAGCTGATTCACTACTCTGTTGATGACATCCGATCCTTCTCCTGAACTGGATCTTCTAATACCAGCTATACTCTCAAATTCATCTAGGAAGATAATCGATGGACTAGACTGTTTAGCCTTCTTGAAGACCTCCCTAACTGCCTTCTCTGATTCCCCGACCCATTTCGAAATTAGCTCTGGTCCCTTGATTGTGATGAAGTTAGCTTTGGCCTCACTGGCTATTGCCTTCGCCAGAAGAGTCTTTCCAGTTCCAGGGGCACCGAATAGTACTATTCCCCTCGGCGGATTAATCCCAAAGTGTTCGAATAATTCAGGCTTGGTAAGTGGCCATTCAATACTTTCTTTTAGCCTATCTTTAATCTCTTGTAGTCCTCCTACTTCATCCCAAGATACTTCTGGAACTTCCAAGTAAATCTCCCTCAATGCGCTTGGCTCGACCTCCTTTATAGCCATCCTGAAATCTGCCATAATTACTGCCATCTTCTCCAATACCTCAGGAGGAATCTGCTCCTCGTCTAGGTCTATTTCGGGAAGATATCTTCTGAGGGCCTTCATTGCAGACTCCCTTACTAGGGCTGAAATGTCAGCCCCGACAAATCCATTTGTATTATCAAGTAGCCATTCTACGTCGAAATCGTCACTTATTGGCATCCCACGAGTATGAATTCCAATTATCTCGGCTCTACCATTCTTATCAGGAACACCAATCTCTATCTCACGGTCGAATCTCCCTGGTCTCCTCAAAGCAGGATCGATTGCATCTTGCCTATTTGTAGCACCTATGACAACGACGTTGTCCCGTCCCTGCATCCCATCAAGCAGAGTTAGTAATTGAGCGACCACTCTTCTCTCTACTTCGCCACTGACGTCTTCCCTCTTGGGCGCGATACTATCTAGCTCATCTATGAAAATAATAGCTGGAGTATTAGCTGCGGCCTCCTCGAATATTTCTCTGAGCTGCTTCTCACTTTCTCCATAGTATTTTGAGATAATTTCAGGACCGTTGATAGAAGTAAAGTGTGCGTTTGTCTCTGATGCAACAGCCTTAGCAATGAGGGTTTTTCCGGTACCTGGTGGACCATGAAGTAATACTCCCCTTGGAGGGTCTATTCCCAATCTCCTGAATAGAATGGGGTGTTTAAGAGGAAGTTCAATCATTTCCCTGACCTTCTGGAGCTGATCGCCCAGGCCCCCAATATCCTCGTAAGAAATTGTCTGTATGTCGCCTTGCTCCTCCTCGTCGACTGCATCTTCCTTGATTACAATATCAGTATCGGGCAAAACTTGAACGATACCCTTTGGCTTGGTTGAGACTATCGCAAATGGAAGTGCCTCCGCGAATAGAGTCATCCCTGGGATGAAGATTCTGTCTCCAGCTACGACTGGTCTCTTGTTTAACCCTCTGCGTGCGAAACCCTCGATTCCTGGACCAAATCTTACCTTCTGTTGTTTTGCCATGACCGGGCTCAAAACTAGTCTCTGACAAGGCTGAGTCTCGACTTTCCTGATATCAACTCTGTCCCCAAGACTGACTCCTGCATTCTTACGGATTATTCCATCTACCCTAATTACACCTAGATTGGCATCTTCCGGTCTGCATCTCCAAACAATGGCAGCAGTTTTTCTCTCTCCGGAAACCTCGATAATATCCCCTGGTTTGAGATTCAAATCGTTGTCAAATGGAACTCTGGCTCTTCCATGTCCGACGTCGCTGGGTATGGCCTTGGCCACTCTGAGTGTGAGAGAATCGGAATTATCGTCGGTCATGTGCTTAGGCTCCTAGCATACATCCCTCAGTAGCCACATTAGTTAAACCCACCAATCAAAGGATGTCAAAAATTGCGATTGGTTATCGGAACGATGTATCTCGATGAGTAGCATTATGTCTGTTGGGTGATTCGGTACACACATGACTCATGTGCTGGAAACTGGCTTCGAGAAGATGAAATTAGAAAATCCAAATGGTAGCCCCGCCATAAGGGGATACAATATAATCGCAGGAAGGCTTTGCGATTCAGGCGATGGTAAGACATTTACTAGTAAGAATCCAGCTTGGCTAGAAGATACTCTTGGAGAGTTTCCTCTCTCTACGAAGGACGACGTACATGAGGCTCTTAGAGCAGCGCGAAAGGCATTTCCATCTTGGGCCTCTACTCCTGCTCCCACAAGAGGCCAAGTGATTGGTAATATGGGCAGATTATTGATGGAAAGGAAGGATGATCTTGTCCGCTTGCAGGCACGTGAGATTGGTAAGACAATGAAGGAATGCGGGGGTGAAATTCAGGAAGCCATAGATACTTGTCTTTTCTTCCAATCAGAGGGAAGGAGATTATACGGACAGACAGTGAATTCTGAGCTTCCTGATAAAGAGTTATTCACATACAGGAGGCCTTTGGGTGTTTGCGGCATTATCAATGCCTGTAATTTCCCCTCGGCAGTTCCTTTCTGGAAGATGATTCCAGCTATAATGTGTGGAAACACATGTGTCTGGAAGTCCCCTCAGGACTCTCCTCTTCTCTCCTTCGCTCTAGCTCGAATTATGCATGAAGCAGGACTTCCTGATGGTGTGATCAATCTCATCCATGGAAAGGGAAGCGGTGCGGGTCAGCATCTAGTAGATGCGGCAGACTTGGGCATGGTAGACAAAATTTCGTTCACAGGAAGTACTCCAGTAGGGAAAATGATTGGCGAGACATGTGGGAGGAACCTTGTCAGTGCTTCGCTGGAGCTAGGAGGGAAGAATCCTCTAGTGGTTATGCCATCGGCAAATATTGAAAATGCTGTTGAAGGAGCTTACTGGGCTGGTTTTGGAGCCGCTGGGCAAAGATGTACTAGTCTTGGTAACCTGATAATTCACGAAGATGTTTATGATGAATTCATGTCCAAGTTTATGGAGAAGGTCTCAACAACTCAGATAGGGGATTCGATGCGTCATGAAGGTGTGCTTTACGGTTCAATGCTCTCTGAGAAATATGGAGAAGATTTCCTCAAAGGACTAGAGATCTGTGAAAGTGATGGGGCCGACAAATTATGGGGCTCTGGAAAAATTACCAGCCATAATCTTCCTGATGGTTTCCATGGAGATGCTGACGAAGGCGTATACATGTGGCCACACGTCTATGAGAATGTCACAGAAGATATGAAATGCTTCCATGAAGAAATTTTTGGACCCGTAGTAACGGTAGTTAAGGCCAGGGACTTTGATGACGCTCTACGCTTGGCCAACGCTTCTCCATTCGGACTCTCTAGTGCATGCTACACAAATGATAGGCTAGAGGCTTTCAGGTTCAAGACAGGAATTAAAGCAGGAATGACTGGAATAAACAACTCTACCACTGGTGCAGAAGCGCATCTTCCTTTTGGAGGGGTAAAGGAAAGTGGTAACGGTAGTCGAGAGTCTGGGATATGGGTAATCGAGTCATACTCATACTGGCATGCAGTCAATGACGAGCTTTCGGGTAAGCTACAGCTGGCACAAATGGATGTCGAGGAAATAGAAATGGAAGAGGCTGAGGCTGACTACTCTGGACTGGCTTAGAGAAAAATCTCTCCACACTCAGGGCATCTTAGGCCAGGGAGCCATGCCCCTGGAAGATACCCGCATTTGTAGCAAATAGATGATTCCAATCCGAATTCTTCCATATCTATTCTAGAAGCGCAGGGCCTTTCAATGTTGAGTGAATTTGAATTGGTCAGAAGCAATTCCTTAAGGGTCCAGTCCGTGCCCTAGGCACAGGGTTACCATGACTAACTGGGACCGAGACCATCTTAGTTCGCTGGGCATTAATGTCAAGCTTCCCCTCAAGAGGGGTTTTGGGAAAACGGATAGAATAGATCATTGGTGGACAGAGCCAACATGGATGGCAGTTGCGCTTACTGTAGCTTTAGTCTACACCGCGCTCAGAGTGGTATTTTGGGATGGTAGCATTCATTATGACGATCATAGAGTCACCTCGCCAATATTCTCTCCAGATGTTTTACACATGCTCCACATTACAAATCATCCTGGCTGGATGAATTCAGCAATGCTTATTCTCTGGATTCCATTTGGATTTAGAGGAACCTGCTATTACATGAGAAGAGTTTACCACCGGACTTTCTTCCAGAATCCTACGGGATGTATGGTATCTAAGCCTGAAGCCAGCTATTCTATTGGGTACAAGGGTGAGAAGGGGCTGTTTATACTGAATAATATCCACAGATACATGCTCTACTTAGCCATAATGGTACTTTCTGTAAAATTTTATGATGTTGTACTAACAACTCAGTTTGATAATGGAACCTCGGCTATCTCTATCGGCACTCTAGTGTTGGGTATTGAGGCGTTCCTTCTATTCATGTATGTGGCCTCTTGCCATGCTTTCAGACATCTTTTTGGAGGAGGGATGGATCAGTGGAGGGGAGGCATCTCGGGAGTATTCGGTGCTATTTACAGGTGGGTTAGTGGAGTCAATGTCCATCATGCATTCTGGTTTTGGACGAGCCTGGCCATGGTTTTCCTAGGTGACTTATTTGTCTGGGCGGTGGCTGAGGAATTCATTTCAGATCGGATCCTATTGGAGTGGTAATTATGGATGAGGACTACTCGGTTCACGAATATGATGTTGTGATCATAGGTGCTGGTGGCGCTGGACTCAGGGCGGCAATAGAGGCCAGCTCATCTGGTGCAACGGTAGCCATGATTTCCAAATCTATGTTGGGCAAGGCACATACTGTAATGGCCGAAGGAGGAGCTGCGGCGGCACTGGCTAACAAGGATGAGCGAGATTCTTGGGAGACTCACTTTAGAGACACCATGAAGGGTGGAAAATATCTGAATGATTGGAGAATGGCAAGAATTCATGCACAACAGGCACCTGATAGAATTAGGGAGCTGGAGCAGTGGGGAGCTGTGTTTGACAGGACTCCTTCTGGACTGACGAGTCAGAGGAACTTCGGAGGACACACATATCCCAGATTAGCCCATATTGGAGATGCAACAGGTCTGGAGTTGATTAGGACATTACAACAGAGGGGGATTCATATGGGCATGGATGTTTTTATGGAATTCACTGTGAGGAAGATTTTCAAGTCAGAAGGTAGAGTTTCTGGTTGCTTCGCTTACAGTAGGAACGATGGTTCCCTCCACGTATTCAAAGCGAAATCAATAGTCTTGGCAACTGGAGGGGCAACTAGATGTTGGGAAATTTGCTCCGGGTCTTGGGAGTATACAGGTGAGGGGTATGCATTGGCATACTGGGCAGGAGCTGAAATGGGAGATATGGAATTTATTCAATTTCATCCCACAGGCATGATTTGGCCCCCGTCGGTTAAAGGAATCCTAGTCACAGAAGGAGTTCGTGGAGAGGGAGGAAAGCTTCTCAATAATGAAGGAGACAGGTTCATGTTCAATTATGTGCCTGAAATGTATGCTGAAGAGTTTGCAGATACGATCGAGGAAGCTGAAGCTTGGGTTAATGAAGTCATAACTGGAAAACTTGCTACCAAGAGGAGGCCCCCTGAGCTTCTTACTAGAGATGTGGTGGCTAAGGCGATCAATAGTGAACGTGCTGCTGGGCGTGCGTCCGAGCATGGGGGTGCATACCTAGATATTTCATGGAGAGACGAAGAAGAGATCAAGAAGAAGCTTCCTGGGATGTATCATCAGTTCAAGGAATTGGCAGCAGTTGACATCACTAAAGAGGCGATGGAAGTAGGGCCTACTGCTCACTACGTGATGGGTGGAGTGAAGGTTAATTTTGATACTCAAGAAACCTGTATTGAGGGGCTTTTTGCCGCGGGAGAGGCGGCAACCGGACTTCATGGGGCTAATCGACTTGGG
>MDSW01183891.1_pt1 | contig 50715 bp, 44 predicted proteins | sample 811171 | NCBI WGS metagenome assembly MDSW01 (sample SAMN05326641, study PRJNA326480) | marine metagenome | isolation source: seawater | place: Atlantic Ocean: North West | collected 2012
TTATACAAATTACAAATTGAATTAAGATATCCCTTGGATTAGAATTTAAAAATTAATCTACATAGGGTTTTTTTGTTTTTACTTGTCTTTATAAAGATATTAATTCATAAATTATACTATAAAATATTAGATGCTTATTTCCCCAAAAATATTGTATAGCAATTGTTACGGTAAATATGCAATTCCAGCAGTAAATGTATTTACTATGGAACAGATAATAGCATTATTTAGATCTGGTGAAAAAGCGGACGCCCCATTTATAGTCCAAATTACCCCTGCAGCCAGAGAATATGCAAGTTCAAACATTCTATTATCAATAATTGAAGAGGCATCCAAGTTATACCCTAAAGCTGTATATTTTGTTCATTTGGACCATGGGAATGAAATGCATGCATTTGATGCAATTAAATCTAACAAATATAATTCTGTGATGATTGATGCATCTCACGATACTTTTGAAAAAAATGTTGAAAGAACTTCATCTGTAGTATCTGAAGCACACAAAAAAAATATTTTTGTTGAAGCTGAGCTTGGCGTACTTAGTGGAAAAGAGGATGATATTTCTGTTGATGAGGAAATGGCAAAATTCACTAAACCCTCTGAAGTATTTTCTTTTGTTAATAAGACAAGATGTGATTCTTTGGCAGTTGCTGTTGGTACTAGTCACGGCGCATATAAGTTTAAAGGCTCAGAGGGAATACAATTCAATATCTTAAGTGAAATTCAAAAAATCCTACCAGGATTTCCGATTGTTCTTCATGGAGGATCTGCTGTAAATGTTGAAGAAATAAATAGGATTAATAAAAGTGGTGGAAATCTAGATGATGGAGCTGCAGGGGTTTCCTCAGATCAAATTACAAAGTCAATTTCTTACGGTGTATGTAAAATAAATATTGCCACTGATTTAAGATTACTATGGGCAAGAGTCCACAGAGAGTTCTTTATCGACTCCCCAAGTCTTTTTGATCCAACAATTCCAGGAAAAAAATATATTGAAGAGTTTGAAGAATTTATGATTAATAAATTCAAATTACTTGGTGGATATGGTAAAGCAAGTAAATTATCAAAAAATTGAAAATGAAAGAAAATAATTCTCATTTATTAATAAAGCCAAAACTTAATTCAAGTGTTTATCAAAGTATAACAAAGGAATCAGTTGGTTGGAAATATTTAAATTTTGAGGCAAGAAAACTTAATTTTAATGAAGAATTTATTTGGGATACCTTTGAAAATGAGATGGTAGTCGTTCTTTTAAGTGGTAATTATAAATTTAAAAGTAATTATCAAAATTTCGAAATTACTAATGGTAGAGAAGATGTATTCAAAGGAGTAGCTCATACACTCTATATCCCCAGAAGAACTCAAATATCTATTACAGCGACATCAAAGGAATTAGATATTGCTTATGGGTGGTGTAAATCTGATATGGACTACCCAATGAAACTTATCAAACCCGAAGAAACCCAAATAGTAATTTTTGGCGGGGATAATGCGACTAGACAATTTAACGACCTTATACCTCCTGGATTTGGATGTAGTAAAATTGTTGTCAGAGAGGTATATACTCCATCTGGAAACTGGAGTTCTTTTCCGGCTCATAAGCATGATGAGAGAGTCGTGGATTCAAAAGGTAAAGTTTTAGAACCAATTCAGGAAGAAACATATTTTTATAAATTTCAAAAACCAGAGGCTTACGCAATACAACAAGTCTACACTAAAGACAAATCTTTGGATGAGATTATTAGAGCCAAAAATAATGATGTAGTTATAATCCCCAAAGGGTTTCATCCAGTTGTCGCAGAACACGGTTTTCATTGTTATTACCTTAATTTCTTGGCAGGAACAGACCAATGTCTTGCAAATACAACTGATCCAGACCATGAGTGGATATATAACTCATGGAAAACTAAAGACAAAAGATTACCTTTAGTAACACCACAAATGAATAATGAAAATATAATTTAGTTATTATGAAAGTTGAAAAATATGATTTAATCACTCTTGGAAGATCATGTATTGATCTTTACTCTCAAGATGTTGGAGCTCCTTTTAACCAGATAACTGGTTTTGATGCCTTTGTAGGTGGCTCTCCGTTAAATATAGCTGTAGCAACTTCAAGGCTTGGGATTAAGACCAGTCTCTTGACTGGTGTTGGTAATGATAAGGTAGGGGAATTTATTATTGATTTTTTAAAAAGAGAAAAAGTAAATACTAAAACCATACCAGTAAAGGAAGGCTCTAGAACAAGTGCAGCAGTCCTTGGAATTCAACCTCCAGACAATTTCCCTCTGGTTTTTTATAGAGATAACGCTGCTGATAGCATGATTGACATAGATGATGTAATTAATGCTAATATTTCAAAATATAAAATTCTTCTTATCAGTGGAACTGCCTTAAATATTGAGCCAACTAGAAGTGCAACTTTTTTTTCAGTTGAAGTTGCTAATAAAAATAATGTAGATGTTGTTTTAGATCTAGATTTTAGAGCTGATCAATGGAAAGATATAAGATCATATGGCTTAATGATAAGGGCTATTCTTCCTAATATTAAAATTGTAATTGGTACTGAGGAAGAAATTTTGGCTTCTACCTTGAATGATAAATCACAATTAAATATAAAAAATCAACAAATTTCATCCCCAGAGATTAGTGGAGATATCAATAATTCAATTTCTCAATTATTATCACTTGGAATAGAAACTCTAATAGTCAAAAGAGGGAAAAATGGAGCAACTATTTTTCAGCAAAATTCCAAATCGAAGGATGTACCAGGATTTCCGGTTAAAATATTAAATGTGTTAGGTGCTGGAGATGCATTTGCGGGAGGGTTTTTATACGGTATTTTGAATGGATGGGATTTATATAAATCATGCAGAATGGGAAATGCGAGTGGAGCTCAAGTAGTAACAAAAAAAGGATGTGCAAATTTTATGCCTACTCTAGAAGAATCTATGAGTTTTATTAAAAGTAACGGAGGGTTTTAAAAGATTATGAAAACAATAAAATTAACAGTTGCTCAAGCTACAATCAAGTTTTTAAAAAATCAATATGTAAATAGAGATGGTAAGGAAAATAAATTTTTTGCTGGATGTTTTGGTATTTTTGGCCACGGAAATGTTGTTGGACTGGGAGAGGCATTAAAACAAAATCCAGATTTTATTTACTATCAAACAAGAAATGAGCAGGCTATGGTCCATACAGCTGCTGCTTATGCAAAGATGAAAAATAGGCTTCAAACTTTTATGTGTACGAGTTCGATTGGTCCAGGAGCAACAAATATGATAACAGCTGCAGCATCAGCGACTATAAATCGGATTCCAGTCTTATTATTTCCAGGAGATTTTTTTTCTAAAAGGACAGCTTCTCCTCTACTTCAGCAAACTGAATACAGTCATACTCAAGATATGTCGGCGAATGATTGTTTTAAACCTGTTTCAAAATATTGGGATAGAATAAATAGACCCGAGCAATTAATTTCATCAATGCTTGAAGCAATGAGAGTATTAACATCTCCATCTGAAACGGGAGCAGTTACTATTTCTTTACCCCATGATGTTCAGGCTGAAACATATGAGTTTCCAGATGAATTTTTTCAAAAAAGAATATGGAATATTCCTCGTTTAACTCCAGATAAATTATTAATTAGTAAAGCTATAGAGACTATAAGAAAATCAAAACGACCAATGATTATTTCAGGAGGAGGAGTGATTTATTCAGAGGCAGAGAAAGAACTAAAAAAATTTATTGAGAAAACTGGAATTCCAGTTGCTGAAACTTTTGCAGGCAAAGGCACTCTTCATTATAAACATGAATTAAATCTTGGCGCGATGGGAGCGACAGGGACAAAAGGTGCAAATGAGATTTCAAAAGATGCTGATTTAGTAATTGGTATTGGAACAAGATATGGTGATTTTACCTCTGCATCAAAGTCAGCATGGCAAAATCCTAAAGTTACTTTTATAAATATCAACATTACTGAACTAGATGTTTTCAAACAATCTGCTATTCCACTTCAGGGTGATGCTAAAGAAACAATAAAAATAATTAGCAAAGAACTAGATGGATATAGTACAGATGATGCATATATAAATAAAATTAAATCCTTAAATAATGAGTGGGATAAAATAGTTGATAAAGTATACTCACCTGTTGATTTTAATAAACCTGTTCAAGCAGAAATTTTAGGGGCTTTAAATAATTTCATAGATGACAATGATGTAGTTGTTTGTGCTGCAGGAAGTGCTCCAGGTGATCTACATAAATTGTGGAGGACGAAAAGCTCCAAAGGATTTCATTTAGAATATGGAAATTCATGTATGGGTTATGAAATTCCAGGAGGATTAGGAGTTAAAATGGCTGATAAGTCGAGAGAAGTATATGTAATATGTGGAGACGCTAGCTATTTAATGCTTCCCTCAGATATTATAACAACAATTCAAGAAGGCTATAAAATAACAATTATTTTGATAAACAATGAGGGATATGCAAGTATTGGAGGTCTCTCCGAATCCGTTGGGGGCGAAGGATTTGGTACACATTTCAAATATAGAAACCCAAAAACTGGTCAATTGGATGGCGATTTTTTGCCAGTTGATTTAGCAAAAAATGCAGAAAGTTTAGGAGCTATAGTATATAAACCAAAAGGAATTAAAGAGTATATTGAGTCATTATCCAGAGCTAAAAAAAATGATAGAACAACAGTTATATACATGGAAACAATTCGTGACAGAAAAATGTCAGGTTATGGTTATTCATGGTGGGAAGTTCCTGTTCCAGAGATTTCAGAATCTATTGAGGTTAGAAAAGTTAGAAGACAATATGAAATTGATAAAAAATCTCAAAAAAAATATATAAAACCTAATTAAATATAGTTGTTTATAAAATATATTTCTTATGCTCACTGTTATAACATTTGTCGGATTTTTGGTTTTTGTAGCTATTTATTCATACACTAAACTCAGAAAAGAGAAGCTTGACTCGCCCCAAGGCTATTTTTTAGGGGGTAGAAGTTTGACGGGTATTGTTATTGCAGGGTCAATGCTTTTGACTAATATCTCCACAGAACATCTCATTGGCTTAAATGGTTCCTCATATAAAAATGGATTTATAATTATTGCATGGGAGGTAACATCAGCTCTAGCATTAGTTGCGGCTGCTATTTATTTTGTTCCTAGATATTTAAAGATGGGATTGACAACTATACCTGAATTTTTGGAGAAAAGATTTGATAAAAACACCAGGCTTCTAGTTGCCTCTTTTTTAATCATTTCATTTGTTGTGACTCTTCTTCCAATAGTTCTTTATACAGGTGCCATTAATTTAGAAAGTATTTTTAATATATCGAATGTTCTAGGAGTAACTAGAGGACAGGGATTATGGATAACAGTAGTTTCAATAGGAATAATCGGATCTATATATGCAATATTTGGAGGTTTAAAAGCCGTAGCTATTTCTGATACAATTAATGGATATGGTTTATTGTTAGGTGGACTAGCTATCCCTTTTTTAGCTCTTCTATCTATTGGAGATGGAGATTTGGTTGAGGGACTTATAAGAGTATACGATAATAGTCCAGAAAAATTTAATGTTGTAGGTTCTAAAGATTCAATAATGCCATTTGAAGTACTATTTACGGGCCTAATTATTAACCAAATATATTTTTGGGCAATGAATCAAACAATAATCCAGAGAGCACTAGGGGCAAAAAATTTGGTTGAGGCTCAAAAAGGGTTATTGTATACTGGAATACTAAAAATTTTAGTACCACTTATAATTATTTTACCCGGGGTAATTGGTTTTTATTTTTATGGGGATTCTTTATACGAAAACCAAGATATGATCTATCCAGAATTAATTAAAAAAGTTTTGCCCTTAAGTTTAGTTGGAGTCTTCGCTGCCATTGTTATGGGAGCTGTTTTGAGCACTTTTAACAGTGTTTTAAATAGTGCTGCGACTATATTTAGCATAGATATTTATAGAGGAGTTTTTTCAAGTTCGTCTAATGAAAAAAAATTAGTTAAAACAGGAAAAATAACCTCAGCAATACTGGCTGTTTTTTCTATTGCTGCAGCACCTTTTGTTGCCAATGCTCCTGATGGTCTTTATCAGTTATTACAACAATTAAATGGTATATTTTTTATTCCAATTGCTTCAATAATGATCGCAGGGTTTTTTTTAAAAAAAATATCTGCAACAGGGGCAAAGGTTTCTTTATTTGTTGGATTATTTTTTTATATAACAATGACATTTATAGTTGAATCTGAAATCCATTTTGTTCATATTTGGGGTATTGAATTTTTATTAAATATGAGTACGATGTTTTTGGTTTCTATATTTTATCCTTCAACAAGTAATTTTAAATTTTCAGAATTACAAATTGACGATATGGTTCAGTGGAGACATACAAAACCATTATCAATAAGTCTCTGTATTGTAACAGTATTAATATATATTATGTTAGGTAATTTTTAAAATAATTAATATGGTAAAATTAGGAATTGCTCCAATTGGATGGACAAATGATGATATGCCTGAACTTGGAGGTCAAATTACTTTTGAGCAATGTATAAGTGAAATGGCACTTGCTGGTTACAAGGGTTGTGAAGTTGGAAATAAATACCCTGTGAATGACAGAGTTTTATTAAAACATATGCTTGACATAAGAGGTTTAATGATTTGCAATCAATGGTTTAGTTATGAATTTTCCTCAAAATCTTTTAATGAAGTAAAAACTAATTTTATTAAACAAATAGATTTTTTAAGTTTTTTTGGTGCTAAGGTTATTGGTGGTGCTGAAACAGGAAACTCTATTCACGGCGACTATAATATTCCAATATCTAGACGAACCTCAGGTTCGAATGAAATCTGGAATAAACTGATAAAAGGATTAAATGAATTAGGAAAAATTTCATTTAATGAATATGGAATTAAACTTTGTTATCATCATCATGTAGGGACAATGGTTGAATCAATCTCAGATGTTGATAGATTATTAAATGAAACTGATGAAAAGTATGTTAATTTAAATTATGATTGTGGTCATTTTTATCTTTTAGGGGAGGATCCTTTTGAAGCCATAAAAAAATTTATCTCTCGAACATCACATATTCATTTCAAAGATGTAAGAAAAAAAGTCATAAGTCAAATCTCAGAAAATGATCTTAGTTTTTTAATGGCGGTGAAAAAAGGAGTTTTTACTGTACCTGGAGATGGAGACATAGAAATGAGACCATTAGCAGAAGTTGTTCATAATGATAATTATGAAGGATGGTTGGTTGTTGAAGCTGAACAAGATCCGAATAAAGCAAATCCATATGAATATGCAAAAAAAGGTTATGAGTTTTTAAAAAATGAATTGAAATTTTAAAATAATGCTACAACATATTGAACCTTATGAAAATAAAAACAATCCAATTGTAGATGTTGGAAATAAAACTGTTCCACTAATTTATTTTAATCATATTAAATTAAATTATGAAGAATCATACAATTATTATCTTGAAAATCATGAATCAGTAATTGCCGTTGTTATGGGAAAAATAGATGTTTATGTTGACGATATTTCATTTTTGAATATTGGAAAAAGAAAAGATTTGTGGAGCGGTAAACCTGAGGGAATATACGTTGGAAAAAATTCAAAAGTTAGGATTAAATGTTATTCAAAAAAAGGATCAGAGGTATATGTTGCGGGTGGATTAATTGAAAAAAAATTCCCCCCCTTTAAAATTAATCAACAACAAATTCAAAAAGTTCAGTATGGAAGTGATGAAACAAAAACTCATAGAAAAATTTATCATATTCTTGGAAAAAATGGAGAAGGAGTATCTGGCAGACTATTAGTCAGTGAACTTTTTACTGTTGGAGCTGGAGGGTGGTCTGGATTTCCTCCTCACAAGCATGATACCGACCGAATTCCCTACGAAACAAAATTTGAGGAAGTATACCAGTTCCGATTCAATCCATCAAACGGTTTTGGCGCTCAATTTTTATATCCCGATCAGAAATCTTTAGGACCAATATACCATGTAAAGGATGGGAGTACAATACTAATCAATAAGGGATATCATCCATCTGTAGCTGCTCCTGGATACCAAATGTATTATTTTACTATAATAGTAGGAAAAACTCATAGATCTTTGATTCAGTTTTTTGATCCAAGCCATTCATACCAATTAGAAACAATTCCTGGAATAAAAGATATGATTGATAATTTTAAATAATCTTAATATGAAAAAATTAAATATTGGTATTGTGGGACTTGGAAGGTTAGGAAAGGAATATGCAAATAATATTCAATATAAAGTTCCAAACGCAAATTTAATTGCAGCTTGTAGTTTAAATAAAGAGGAAATAGAATTTGCCAAAAATAAGCTTGAGGTTGAAAAAACATATTCTGATTTTGATCAAATGTTAACTAACTCAAAACTCGAAGCTATTGTTATAATATCATCAACAAATGTTCATGCTGAACAAATAATCAAAGCTATAAACAAGGGTCTACATGTTTTTTGTGAAAAACCTTTGGGTGTTGACATTAAAGAATGTATGATGGTTGAGAAGGAGGCAAAAAAACATTCGGATTTAATAATTATGATAGGTTTTGTAAGAAGATATGATCCTAGTTATAAACATGCAAAAAAAACAATTCTAGAAAATAAAATCGGCAGGCCTTTTTTTGTTAGATCTCAAACAGTGGATAAGGATATTTGGGCTTCTTTTCAATTAAAGTTTGTTAAAACTGGTGGAGGTATTTTCCATGATTTTAATGTACATGATGTTGATCTTGCTAGATGGTTTATTGAAAGTGAAGTGGAGAGAGTATGGTCACAAGGAGGTGCATATCGTTTTAAAGAATTTGGAGAAGTAAATGATGCAGACAATACCTTTTCATTTTGTGAATTTAAAAATGGATCCATGGCATTAATAGGCGCATCCAGAACAGCCCCTCACGGACACGATACTTTTACTGAAATTATTGCAACAGAAGGTAAGCTTACCATAGGAAACCCTCCATCTAAAAATCAAGTACAAATTTCAGATAAATATGGGGTAAGGCAGGAGTGTAATGAGACTTTTTTTGATAGATTTAAAAATGCTTTTTTAATCCAGATTCAGGATTTTGTTGACTTGGTAATAAGAAATGAGCAACCTGAATGTAATCTTTCTAATGCAACTAATGCAACTATAATTACAACGGCAATGACAACTTCATTCCAAACTAAAGGGATTGTTAAAATTAAGGATGTAACTTAAAAAATAAAATATAAAAAAATGAAAAAATTAAGTATTGCCGTTGCAGGATTAGGACGAATCGGTAAAATTCATCTTGACAATTTAATAGAGTTAAGTAATGTCAAAGTAATAGGTGTTATGGATCCTGACTCCGTAGCTTTAAATTATGCTAAAGAAAAAGGTGTAAAAGATACTTTTAAAACCTTCGATGAATTAGTAAATATTGATCAACTTGATGCAATAGTTATATGTACACCAACGAATACTCATGCAAATTATGTTGAAATTTCTGCCAAATTAGGAAAACAAATTTTCTGTGAAAAGCCTCTTGACCTAGATATCCAAAGAGTAAAAGATGTTTTAAATGTTGTTGATAAATCAAAAGTTAAACTAATGATTGGATTTAATAGGAGATTTGATAATGAATTTAGAAAAGTTAAAACATCCATAAATAATGGCGAAATTGGGAACCCCCATATTGTAAAGATAACAAGTAGAGATCCTTCACCTCCTCCACTAGAATATATTAAAAATTCCGGAGGTCTTTTTTTAGACATGACAATTCATGATTTTGATATGGCAAGATTTATAGTAGATAAAGAAATAGATGAAATATATGTTAAAGGCGAAGCTTTAATTGATGAAAAAATTAAAAAAGCAGGAGACATAGATACCGCTGTGATTATAATTAAATATATTGATTCAACTATTGCTATAATAGATAATAGCAGAAAGGCAGCTTATGGTTATGATCAAAGAATTGAAGTTTTGGGGTCAAAAGGAATGATTCAGGCAAATAATTTAAAAGTTGATAATAATAAACTCTATAATCAAAATGGAATTATGTCATCATCACCAATGGAGTTTTTTTTAGAGAGGTATATGGAGGCATACAAAATTGAAATTCAGCATTTTGTTGATTCGGTTATTAATAATAAACCAATTTCAGTGACAGGATTTGATGGATTCAAATCTTTACAAATTGGTTTGGCTGCAAAAAAATCTTTATTAGAAAATCGACCTGTAAAGATCAATGAAATTGATTAAAAATGGAATTGTTATATGTTGTTTTTTTTAAGTTCTTTAATAGCGTAATTAGCTGCTCTTGCTGAAATAGCCATAAAAGTTAAAGAGGGGTTTTGAGTTGATGTTGATGTCATACATGCACCATCTGATACAAAAACATTCTTACAATTGTGGAGTTGATTCCATTTATTTAGTAGAGAGGTTTTTGGATTATTTCCCATTCTAACACCTCCCATTTCATGGATATCATTCCCGGGGTTTCTAAGTTTTCTGTTATCCTTTATTTTAATATTTTTAAAACCAGCTATCGTAAACATTTCTTCGAATTGTTCAAAAAAATCTTTGATCATTTTTTCATCATTATCATCATAGTCTACATCAATATTTAATAACGGGATACCCCATTGATCTAATTTGTCCGAATCTAAATAAACTTGGTTTGTTATTTTTGGAATTGTTTCTCCCATCATGTGTGAACTAACATTCCAAATACCAGTGTGTTTAGTTTTTAACATATTTTCTAAAAGGGTTTTACCTAATCCTTCTTTTATTGTTTCTCTTTCTGGTCTTGCTCCAAATCCTGCTGCATAACCTCTAAGAAAGTCAGTTTCTTGCTTATATACATTTCTAAATCTAGGTAAATAATGTGAGGTAGGTTTCCTTCCTTTGGTGGTGAAATTTTTCATTCCTTCAAACTTTGCACTTATAACTCCTCTGTAATTATGGAATGCGATATATTTTCCTAATAATCCATTATCATTTCCTAAACCATTTGGAAATCTTGATGATTTTGAATTAAGTAAAATAAGATTTGTATTTAAAGTTGCTGCTGTAACAAAAATTACTCTTGAGTAATATTCTTTTGTTTTCTTTGTGATATTGTCAATAACTCTGACACCAACTGCCTTATTTTTTTTATCATCATATATAATTGAATGAACTACTGAGTTTGGCTTTAGATCCAAATTTCCAGTTTTCAAAGCCCATGGAATAAGAGTTGAATTAGCATTAAAATACCCACCCAAAGGGCATCCCCTTTGACAAATAGTTCTACTCATACATAGACCTCTACCTTGTTTTATGAAAATAGGTTTGCTTTCAGTAAGGTGAGCAGCTCTTGCATGGATAACATGTCTGTCGGAGTAATTTTTTTTAATTGTATTACTGAAATATTCCTCAACAGCATTGGCTTCCCAGGTTTTAAGAAAATCTCCATCAGGAAGAGTGTCAAGACCATCTTTATTTCCACTTACTCCCACAAACTTCTCAACATGCGTATACCAATCTTTTATATCGTCATACCCAATAGGCCATTCCACTGCATATCCATCCCTAGAAGGTCCTTCGAAATCATATTTACTCCACCTCTGGACTTGTCTTGCCCACATGATTGATTTTCCGCCAACTTGATATCCTCTTAACCAATCAAAGGGTTTTTTTTGGACATATCTATGGTGGTCATCCTTAACAAAAAAATGTTTTGAATCCTCTTTAAACGCATAACATTTACTTATTATTGGATTTTGCCTCATCTCTTTTTCAGTGAGTCTACGGCGATGTTTGAATTCCCATGGTTGGGTATATGCGGTAGGATAATCTTTTATATGTTCAACATTAGGCCCTCTTTCCAGTAATAATGTTTTGATTCCATGATCACAAAATTCTTTAGCAGCCCAACCTCCTGACATACCAGCTCCAACAACTATTGCATCGTATTTATTATCAGTCATATTTTTAAATTAAAACCTTACCCTCATATCTTCCGGGAGCAAATTCAAAGTTTAAGTAATCTAACATGTAGTTTTCAGAGGTCTCAAAATGAAGGATGGAATAGTTTTTTAAACTTTCTAAAAAAAATAAAGATTCACCATTTGGCTTATATTCAGAATCTAAAAAATTTATCTTTTCATTATCTGATAATTCCAAAAAGGACTTGTTATAAGATTCAATTGTTTTGGTTTCAAAATATTGCAGGCTAGCTATAAATTTTTTGATATTAGTCTCAGAATAACAATCATTTATCATTGTTAAGACAAATTTCTGACGAGATTCGTTTGTGGGAAATCTTTGTTCATTAGCAGGTAAAATTATACTAGAGATCAACCCAATTAATTCAAATTGTTTTGATTTTAGATATGGTGTTAAATTAGCATACAACAATTCTTGCTCATTAGAGCATGAATATGGAAGCACAGTTATACCCCCTACAATTAAACCAATATTTTTTATGGCAACCCTTCTTTTCATATTAATTAAAAATAAATATTATTTTTTAATGAAAAAAATTTTAATTAAAAAGAGCTCTGTATATGTCATTTCCGTTTGCATAAAGTACAAGCGACATTAGAAGGAAAAATCCAAATATTTGGGCATATTCCATAAACTTATCATTTGGTTTCCTACCAGATATTATTTCATAAATCAAAAACATAACATGGCCACCATCCAGAGCTGGAATTGGAAGAAGATTCATAAAAGCAAGTATTATAGATATTAAGGCTGTACTTGACCAAAACCCTTCCCAATCCCAAGTAGCTGGGAATAAACTTCCAATAGCTCCGAATCCTCCAAGTTGAGAGGCCCCTTTTTTTGAAAAAACATACTTAAATTGAACTATGTAGTCATACAAAGTCCAGTATCCCATGTAAAAACCTTGACTGATACTTTCAAAAACACCTAACTTTTCAGTTTTGAATTTAATGTCAAAATCAGTTAAATTATAAATTCCAAGTTTTCCATCGGTATTTAAATTAACATTTACAGTATCTAATCTTTTTTCTCTTTCGTATATTAAGTTAAAGTTATTTAAGGCATTATCAGAAATAAACTCTCTGAAATCAAAAAGTCCTTGAAATTTTTTTGCGGTTGTTCCAATAATTTTATCTCCCTTTTTTAGACTTATTTTTTCTGCAACAGAATTAGGAATTATACTATCAATTATTGATGGTAGGTTAATGCTAACAGGTCTTAAATCTCCAGAATTCATCATTTTTGTTCCAATATTTTTAGGAATTTTTAAATCTATTCTGGTTCCATTTGTTTTTTTTACTGATATAACTGAAACATCTCTTAGAAATAAGTATTTGTTTACATCTAAAATATTATCTAGATTTTTACCATCAACAGATAATATTTCATCTCCTGATTCAAAACCAATAGATTTTGCTAATTCTGAGTAATATAATCCAGAGGGAAGGTCTTTTTGGTCTAAAGTATTCTTACCCCAAACAAATAAAATCATCATATATATTAAAAATCCAAGAATAAGATTTACAGTTACTCCACCTAACATAATTATTAATCTTTGCCAAGATGGTTTTGATCTAAACTCCCATGGTTGAGGTTCTTTAATTAAATGTTCGGTATCCATACTTTCATCGATCATACCTGAAATTTTCACATATCCCCCTAATGGGAGCCATCCAATTCCATAAACCGTTTCCCCAATTTTTTTTTTAAATAATGAAAACTTTACATCAAAGAATAAGTAAAATTTTTCTACTCTGGTTTTAAATATTTTTGCAGGGATGAAATGCCCCAATTCATGTAAAACGATTAAAATGGAAAGACTTAATAATAATTGTAAACCCTTAATTAAAAAAATGCTCATTGATTTTATTTGACGCCAAAAATAATCTTTTTTACTACATCAATGAAATTTCTTAAACCTTTAATTTTACTTTAACATAGTTGCTTTTATTTATATTTGCATATGTCAAATTAATTTAATTGATGAAAATTTTTTTTTATAAGTATAAAGTTTTCTTGACGGTATTTTCTTTTTTATCACTTATTATTTTCATGCTATTTTATGATGCATTAAAACAAGAAAAGATTCTACCAATATATTCCCCGTCAATGGTTAATTATGAATTAGTTGATAGTAAAATTCAACACGTTAAAAAATATCATAGAATAGCTGAGTTTAGTTTGACTAATCAAAACGGGGAAATAATTACAAACGATACTTTTTTAAACAAAATCTATGTTGCAGATTTTTTCTTCACTACATGTCCTTCAATTTGTCCAATAATGACAGATAACATGCGTTTAATTCAAAATGAATTTTTAAATGATCCTAATATTTTACTTTTATCTCATTCTGTAACTCCAAATATTGATTCAGTTGCAGTACTTAAAAAGTACGCTATCGAGAAAAAAGTTAAGGATGATAAGTGGCACTTGGTAACTGGACCAAAAAATGAAATTTATAAGTTGGCAAGAGAGTCATATCTTGCCGTTAAAAGTAATGGAGATCATACAAAACATGAGATGATACATACAGAAAATTTTGTTTTGATTGATAAACAGAAAAGAATAAGAGGTTTTTATGATGGAACAAATTTAGACTCAATTAAAGAGTTGATTAATGATATTTTAATTTTAAAAAAGGAAAAATTCAAAACTTAATTTAATACATGAAAATAATTTTACTTTTTATTATTTATTTTTTTGCATGTAATACCTTGATTTGCCAGGAATTGGTTATAGGAAAAGAAAGAATTGAACCAGGAATTATATTTATTTTTGAGGGAGCTATTAAGGATGTAGTTTATCCAGAATCAATTAATCTAAGTGAAAGCCTAACTAATGTTCACATTGAAGCACGTGTGAATTGGGATTTCGATAATGTTCCAAATGGAACCCCAAAAGGAGGTTTTGTTCCTTACCTCAGAATTAATGCAATAGTTAAAAATAGAAGAACAGGAGTAAAAACTTTTATTGACCTAATTCCGCACATAAATATGGTAGATAATTTTCATTATGCAAGAAATTTATCATTACCAGGTGACATCCAAGATATTTATGATGTGGAATTTAGAATAAACCCTCCTGGGGAATATGAATTATCTTTTCACAAAGATTGGGTAGATGATTTTTCTAAAACTCTTTTTAACAAAAAAAGCTTTACTTACAAAAAAGTAAGTTTTTTTGAAATTGCAAAAGCAAAAAGAAGATAATATTACTATTTGTTCATAAGATCCTCGATCTCCTCGATTTCTATAGGAATGTTTTGCATTAAATTAGTTGGTTCTCCTTTTTCTTTGACTACAACATCATCCTCCAAACGTATTCCAAAACCCTCCTCGGGAATGTATATTCCAGGTTCTACAGTTAAAACCATATTTGGTTTTAAAGGATCATTCAAAAGTCCATAGTCGTGAGTATCTAAACCTAAATGATGAGAGGTACCATGCATGAAATATTTTTTATAAGCAGGATTCTTAGAACTTTGATTTTGAATATCAACTTTTCTTAAAAGGCCTAATTTTAATAATTCTGAAGTCATTATTTTTCCTACCTCATTGTGATAATCAGATAATAATGTTCCAGTGGTAAGTAGTTTTGTGGCAAGTTTTTTTACATTTAATACTGAATTGTATATTTTTTTTTGTCGATCGTTATATATACCTGAAACAGGTAAAGTTCGAGTTAAGTCACTAGAATAATTTCCATATTCAGCAGCAACATCTAATAAAATTAGTTCCCCACTTTTACATTTATGGTTATTCAGTTCATAGTGAAGAATATTGGCATTTTTTCCAGAGGCAATAATTGGAGAATAAGCAAATCCCCTTGATTTATTTTTAATAAACTCGTGAATGAGTTCAGCTTCGATTTCATATTCCCATACACCAGGTTTGATAAAATTAATTATTCTTTCAATTCCTTTTTTTGTTATTTCACATGCTTTTTTTATTTGATTAATTTCTTCTTCTGATTTTACTGATCTTAGTTTCTGAAGAATTGGATTACTTTTTCCAACTCTATGTGCTGGATATTCATTTTTAGCCCATTTAATAAACCTATCCTCTCTAGTCTGGGTTACATTTTTAGCTCTGTAATGTTCATTAGTGTTAAAATAAAATAAGTCTGACTGAGATGCCAAATCATAAAGAGTAGACTTAAACTCTGAAAGCCATTTTATATTTTCAATTCCAGATATTTCTCTGGCCTTTTTTTTTGAAAGCTTTTCTCCTTCCCAAACCGATATAAGCTTATTAGTTTTTTTAATGAATAATATCTCTCTGTTGATTGGATTTTCTGCATGTGGAAAAAGAATTAAAATAGTTTCTTCTTGATCAATTCCGCTTAGGTAAAAGATATCTCTATGCTGAGAAAAGGGAAGAGTAGAGTCTGCACTTATAGGATAGATGTCGTTTGAATTAAAAACTGCCAATCCAAGCTTATCAATTTTTTTAGAAAAAGATGATCTATTATTCTTATAGACTGAAGAGGGAAGAGGTTTGTATCGCATTTTTTTATTGACTAAGATAATGTCTTTTTATGTAAAATATGATTATCATTTTTTTATTAATTTAATGCATATCAATTTAATCAATGTTATGGTAAGAAAAATTTTTTTATGTTTTATTGTTTGTTGTTTTGTAGAGGCACAAACTATTTCTGATATTCCTGATTTATATGAAATAAGTAAATCCCATATGAATAATCAAAAAACCTCTAGGTTTAAGAATATTTATTTTAAATCAGTTGGGCCAGCAATAATGAGTGGAAGAGTCGTTGCAGTTGACGTAAACCCCATAAATTCAAATGAGTTTTATGTTGCATATGCATCGGGCGGGCTCTGGCACACTGAGAATAACGGAATTAGTTTTAATTCTATTATGGATAATGCGCCAACTCAAAATATTGGTGAAATTAAAGTTAACTGGTCAACAAAAGAGATATGGGTTGGAACTGGTGAGAATAACTCTTCGAGGTCATCATATGCTGGGATAGGCATTTTAAAGACCAATGACAATGGAGATACATGGACTCATCATGGATTGTCGAATACCCACCACATAGGTAAAATAATAATTAATTCTGAGAATCCTGAGCATATAATAGTAGGATCAACTGGACCATTATATTCCAAAGGTCAAGATAGAGGGATATTCGTCTCTAAGGACAATGGAGAGAGTTGGGAAAAAACACTGTATATAAATGATGAAACTGGAATAATTGATATAGTTCAGGTACCAAAAAATCCTGAAATTATCTATGCAAGTACTTGGGAAAAAAATAGAAAGCCATGGAATTTTTCAGGAAGTGGAAAATCTTCTGGTATATATAAAAGTAATGATTACGGGCAAAACTGGGAGATAGTTACGAAATCTAGTAATGGATTCCCAACGGGTAATGGAGTTGGAAGAATTGGCTTGGCAGCTTTTGATAAAAATATAATTTATGCTATTCACGATAATCAATTTAGAAGAGGGAAAAATAATGAATTGAAAGGTGGAATTTTAAAGTCTGATTTTAAAGGAATGTCAATTTCAGATTTTATATCTCTAGATGATAAAAAAATAAATGAATTTTTAAGAGAGAATTCATTTCCAGAAAAATATACCTCAATAAAAATCAAAGAAATGGTAAAGGGAAATAAGATAAAACCTGAGGATATTGCAATTTATTTAGAGGATTCTAATACTAAGCTTTTTGATACTCCTGTTATTGGGGCAGAGGTCTATAAAAGTATTGATGGAGGACTAACTTGGAATAAAACACATGAAGACTTTTTAGATGGTTTATACTATAGTTATGGTTATTATTTTGGACATATTCATGTAGCTCCATATGATTCAAATAAAATTTACATATATGGAGTTCCTCTACTTACCTCAAATGATGGGGGAAAAACATTTAAGTCAATATCAAAAAATAATGTTCATTCAGATCACCATGCACTTTGGATAGATCCCAAAAATCCCGGCCATTTAATAAATGGAAATGATGGAGGTATTAACATAACATATGATGATGGAAAAAACTGGATTAAAAATAATTCTACTAATGTTGGGCAATTTTACGCAATTAATGTTGATTATGAGAACCCATACAATATTTATGGAGGACTTCAAGATAATGGAGTTTGGAAAGGGACTAATAATTCCATAGAAGATTCTAGATGGCAGGCTACGGGTAGAAACCCATGGCAGTCTATAATGGGGGGAGACGGAATGCAAATTCAAATTGATAAAAGAAATTCAAATGTTGTATATACAGGATATCAGTTTGGTAATTATTTCAGGTTAGATTTAGATCCAAATAAAAAAAGTTCTACTTATCAGAATTCAATTAAACCAAAACACGAATTGGGAGAGTCTCCATATAGGTTTAATTGGCAAACTCCAATACTTATTTCAAAACATAATCAAGATATAATTTATCTTGGAAGTAATAAATTACATCAATCTTTTGATAAAGGAGAAACATGGAAAACTATTTCTGGCGATTTAACATTGGGAGGGGAATTAGGAAATGTACCATATGGAACAATTACAACTTTTGATGAATCTGTTTTTAAATTTGGATTAATTTATGTTGGAAGTGATGATGGAAAATTAAGTATAACAAAAAATAATGGTGAAAAATGGGATGATATATCAAGAAGCCTGCCAAAACAGTTATGGGTAAGTCGAGTTATCGCCTCAAAATATAAAGAAAATAGAGTATATGTTTCTCTTAATGGATATAGATCGGATAATTTTAATCCTTATTTATATGTTAGTGATGATTACGGAAATTCTTGGAAAAATATTTCTAGTAACCTACCAAATAGTCCGATAAATGTTATCAGGGAGGATCCAGTTAATAAAAATATATTATACGTCGGCTCTGATATTGGGGTTTATATTTCATTGAATCAAGGGGAATCATGGGAGGCTTTTAAGAGTGGATTAACAACTGCAGCTGTGCATGATATTGTTATACAAGAAAAGGAAAATGACTTATTGATTGGAACCCATGGAAGATCAATTTATAAGACAAATCTCAAAAATATTCAGAGCTTAAATCAGGAAGTAAATACTAAATCATTTCACCTTTTTGATATCAAGCCTATAAAACATTCAAAAACCTGGGGAAATAAGCAAAGAATTTGGTCAGATTTTGATGTTCCATGTCAGGACTTCGAATTATGGGTTTCTGAAGTAGGCGAGTATGAGGTTAGTATTTTTTCAAATTTTGGGAGTAAAGTTTTTGAAAAAACTTATTTTTTTGAAAAAGGATTTAATAAAATAAAATATAATCTCCGATATAATTTACCACCCAAGAAAAACAAAAAAATTAAAAAGAATGCTCATTATGGAAAAGATGGTTATTATTATTTAACCCCAGGTAATTATAACATAAAAATAAAAAAGGATGATAAGAAATATAAATATTCATTTTTGGTAACAAAAAATTAATTAATTTTCTTATCAAGAATTGTTAAAAATAAGTTGTCTATGTTGGTCGTCTAGTGATTGTGACTTAATTTTGTGAAGGTTTTGAAAAAACTTATATGTATTTAACATCGATTATACGAAAGGTTGCGATGGCACTTTCCGGGTTATTTTTAGTTGTTTTTCTTGCTCAGCATTTTACAATTAACCTAACGTCCGTATTTAGTGAAAAAACCTTTAATTTTTTATCTCATTTTATGGGTACGAATCCATTAGTGCAATTCGTTCTACAACCAATTTTAATTTTTGGTGTAGTTTTCCATTTTGTAATGGGATTCATATTAGAAATTCAAAACAGAAAATCTAGGACAGAAAGGTATGTCAATTTCAAGGGCTCTGTAAATGCAAATTGGACATCTAGAAATATGATTATTTCAGGTATGGTAATACTCTCATTTTTATTCCTTCATTTTTATGATTTTTGGATTCCAGAAATTAATTTTAAATATATAGAGATGTTACCTGAAGATCCAAACGGATATTACCATGAATTAGCTCATAAGTTTCATAGTCCTTTCAGAGTATCTTTATACTCATTATCTTTTATTTTTTTAGGTCTTCATTTATATCACGGATTTAGTTCATCATTTCAATCTGTTGGGATTAATAATAAGTTTTCATATGCAATAAAAAAATTTACAACTGCTTTTTCAATTATTATTCCATTAGGCTTTGTATTTATTGCAATTTATCATTATTTAAACGGCTAGCTAATGACAGAAGTTAATTCAAAAATACCCGAAGGTCCTCTTGCTAAAAAATGGACTAATCATAAAAGTAAAATTAATTTGGTTAGTCCTGCTAATAAGAGATCAATTGACATAATTGTAGTTGGGACCGGACTTGCTGGAGCCTCAGCTTCTGCAACTCTTGCAGAATTGGGTTATAACGTTAAGACTTTCTGTTTTCAAGATTCCCCAAGAAGAGCTCACTCAATTGCTGCACAGGGTGGAATAAATGCCTCAAAAAATTATCAAGGAGATGGAGATTCAACATACAGACTCTTTTACGATACAATAAAAGGGGGAGATTATCGATCAAGAGAAGCAAATGTTCATCGGTTAGCTGAGGTTTCTGGAAATATAATCGATCAGTGCGTTGCTCAAGGAGTTCCTTTTGCAAGAGATTATGGAGGACTATTGGATAATAGATCATTTGGAGGTGTTTTAGTTTCAAGAACATTTTACGCAAAAGGCCAGACTGGACAGCAATTATTACTTGGTGCATATTCTGCCATGAATCGTCAAATTGGTAGAGGGAAAATCAAAATGTATAATCGTCATGAGATGATGGATTTAGTTCTAGTCAAAGGTAAAGCTAGAGGAATTATTACCAGAAATCTTGTAAACGGTAATTTAGAGAGGCATGGTGCACATGCAGTTGTGATTGCCTCAGGAGGATATGGAAATGTTTTTTTTCTATCTACAAATGCTATGGGATCAAATGTCACTGCAGCATGGAAAATTCATAAAAGAGGTGCTTTATTCGCTAATCCCTGTTTTACCCAAATTCATCCAACATGCATACCAGTCTCAGGTGATCATCAATCAAAATTGACTCTAATGTCTGAGTCATTAAGAAATGATGGTAGAATATGGGTGCCCATGAATATTGAAGATGCAAAGGCCGTAAGAGAAGGAAAATTAAAACCAATTGATATAAAAGAAGAAGACCGGGATTATTATCTTGAGCGAAGATATCCAGCTTTTGGGAATCTTGTACCGAGAGATGTAGCCTCAAGAGCAGCTAAGGAGAGGTGTGACGCAGGGTTTGGGGTAAATAAGACTGGAGAAGCAGTTTTTCTTGATTTTACTTCAGCCATATATAGATATGGAAAAGAAGAAGTACATGTAAAGGGTCTAGATGAGAAAGATAATTTTCTCATAAAAAAACTAGGTCAAGAAATAGTTCGTTCTAAATATGGAAATTTATTTCAGATGTATGAAAAAATTGTTGATCAAAACCCTTATGAAACTCCTATGATGATTTATCCTGCTGTTCATTACACAATGGGAGGTGTATGGGTAGATTATAATTTGATGACATCTATTCCTGGATGTTATGCCATTGGAGAAGCTAATTTTTCCGATCATGGTGCTAATAGACTTGGAGCATCAGCATTGATGCAGGGCTTAGCAGACGGTTATTTTGTTTTACCTTATACTATAGGAGATTACTTGTCAGATGATATTAGAACAGGAAAAATTTCTACTGATACTCCTGAGTTTGTAACTGCTGAGGAAGAGGTAAGAATCCGTCTAGCAAAATTTATTTATAATAAAGGAAAGAATTCAGTTGATTATTACCACAAGAAATTAGGAAAAATAATGTGGAATCAGTGCGGAATGTCAAGAAATGAAAAAGATTTAAAAAAAGCCATTGATGACATTAAAGTTTTAAGAAAAGATTTTTATGAAAATGTAAAAGTTCCAGGAAAATTAAACGAGTTCAATGAAGAACTTGCCAAGGCTGGAAGAGTTGCAGATTTTCTTGAACTTGGAGAGCTTTTTGCCAAAGATGCTTTGGAAAGAACAGAATCCTGCGGGGGACACTTTAGAGAAGAATCACAAACTCCAGAGGGCGAGGCTTTGAGAGATGATGAATATTTTAACTTTGTATCAGCATGGAAACATAATGGAGAACCATCTGATGCAAAACTTATAAAAGAAATGTTATACTATGAAGAAATAGAAGTTAAAACTAGATCTTATAAATAATAAAAATGAATTTGAAATTAAAAATTTGGCGCCAAAAAAACTCTAACTCTGAGGGTAAAATGGTAACATATAATGTATCTGATGTTTCACCTGACATGTCCTTCCTAGAAATGATAGATGTTTTAAATAACCAGTTAATTAAAAAAGACCAGGACCCAGTTGCTTTTGATCATGATTGTAGGGAAGGAATATGTGGAATGTGTTCAATGTTTATAAATGGAGAAGCTCATGGTCCTGATAGATTAGTGACAACATGTCAATTACATATGAGAAAGTTCAGGGATGGCGAAACAATTACTATTGAACCCTTTAGAGCGAATGCATTTCCAGTTATTAAAGATTTGGTTGTTGATAGATCTTCTTTTGATAGAATTCAACAGGCTGGTGGATTTATAAGTGTTAATACTTCAGGAAATACTCAAGATGCCAATTCAATTCCTATAGAAAAACATGATGCTGATCTTGCTTTTGATGCTGCTACGTGTATAGGTTGTGGGGCTTGTGTTGCTAGCTGCAAAAATGCATCCGCAATGCTATTTGTATCTGCAAAAGTATCACAATATTCATTGTTGCCGCAGGGAAAAGTTGAAGCTACTGATAGAGTTTTAAATATGGTAAATCAAATGGATGAGGAGGGATTTGGAAATTGTACAAATACTGGAGCTTGTGAAGTAGAATGTCCAAAAGGAATCTCAATCGAGAATATAGCTCGAATGAATAGGGAGCTTCTGAAGGCTTCATTAAAGTCATAGAATTCTTATTTTTGTTTGATATTTTATTTATGTCATCTAAATTATCAATTGCTTTAATTCAGACAGATTTGTTTTGGAAGAATCCAAAATCAAATATAGAATCATTTAAGAAACTAATTAATAACTATCAAAAAAAAACAGATTTGTTTGTTCTCCCGGAGATGTTCACTACTGGGTTCACAATGAACCCAAAAGATGTTGCCGAAACCATGAATGGAGAAACAATAAAATCATTAAAGAAACTTTCAAAATTAAAAAGAGCCGCAATTTGCGGAAGTTTAATTATTAAACAAGATAGGTGTTATTATAACCGTTTTATTTTTATTGAACCTCAAGGAAACATTCAATTTTATGATAAAAGACACACATTTAATTTAGTTGGTGAAGGTGATTCTTATTGTTCAGGAAATAACACAGGACTAGTTAAGTATAAAGGCTGGAAAATATTATTAAGGATATGCTATGATCTCAGGTTTCCTGTTTGGTCAAGAAATATTTATGATTATGATTTATTAATTTATGTTGCAAATTGGCCATTACCTAGAATAAATGCCTGGGATAATTTGTTAGTTTCGAGAGCGATCGAGAATATGTCATATTGCATAGGTGTAAATAGATTGGGAAAGGATAAAAACAATAATTATTATCCAGGACATTCTTCTGTAATTGGTCCTTTAGGTAATAAAATTTGTGATTCAAAAGATATACCGGGACTGCATAGTTTTACACTTGAAAAAGATTACATTCAATCAAAAAGAAAAGAACTTCCTTTTCTTCAAGATAAAGACAATTTTATTTTAAAATAAAAACCTGATTTACCTCCCAGTTCTCTCTTAATTCAATTTTATCGGGTAAATAGATTACCTTTTCTGGTTGAATTTTTTTTAAATAATTTCCTGAGTCCCATTTATTATTTTCATTTTTATCAAAAATCAACCTTAATTTATAGTTTCCAGGATTCAAATTCTCAAATTTATAAAGATCAATAGAATTACTTTTAACAACTCTTCTTGAAACTTCATTTTTTTCATTTATGAGTTCCAAAATAAATTTTTGTTTTTCAACTTTCCAATCAAGTTGAACATTGATTATACCAAAAGATTCGGTCGATTTAGTAGTTAGCTTTAACTTAATTGTATCATTTGTTTTTCCCCAAAAGTCGATAAATGTATTGGGAAGTAATTCAATTTCATATTTATCATTTGGGTCAGTTTTAAAAAATAAATTCGCCTGATCTTTATTTTTGTTAACATTAATTTCAAATGGTATTTGAATTGAATCTTTGTTTCGAAGACTTATAAATTTGGAATTTATTTCTGATATCGGCAAAGACCCGTCAAATCTTAATGTATCACCAAGGTCAAAAAAATTATTTTGGACTGGTGTAATGTAAAATGAATCTAGCTCTGGTCTATAAAAAACAACGTTGGTTTTAAGCACACTGTCTTTAGTTTTAAGTTCAAACTGTAATGAATCTGCCTCAATTTCTGGAAACCAAAAATTTAATGTGTCTTTATTTTTTTCTTTAGTGATTAATGTTTTAAAATTTTTTGGTACGGGTGTAATCAACTTTATAGGATTTTCTTTTGGAATACCGTAATAAGGAAACCTAATATGATGATCATTAACATATTGAGGTCTTTCCCATCTAAAACTAAAATTTTCTTTAAATAATTTAAAGTTAAATAAAGTGTCTCCAGGAAGATTAACCGTATCATTAATGAATCCAATTTTATCAATACCTTGATCATATAAGTAATTTTTTCCATAGTCTTTCATAGCAATAATTTGGTATTTGTCTTCACGTAAATTTTGAAAGTTATATAAAATGGTATCTAATGTATTTGTAACATATAAAGGCTTATTAAGGTATACTACCGAATCACTATGAGAGCTATCAATCGGATATAGATATACAGAAACATACCTTTCAGTTTCTTCACTGTAGGCATCAGAAACTTTTCCTTTTATAAACAAGGAATCAATTACATCTCCTGTTGAAATGGTATATGAGAAAAAGGGTAAGATATTTCCTTCATTATTATCTTCAATGCTACTTCCAAAATTAAATGTATATGTAGTTTTTTCTTCCAGATTTAATGAGTCATTAAATTCAATATTAATTTTTTTTGATATAGTTGTTTGAGGTTCAATTGCTAATTCTGATAAATCTAATGGCGGGGATATTATTAATTGCTGATCTAAATTTTTGAGTTTAATATACTCATCAAACGAAAGAGTTATTTCTCTACTTTTAAATTGGATACTTTTATTTTTTGGTGATGCATTAATTAATAAAGGGGGTATCGTATCTTTGGGTCCTCCCGTTGGAGTGCCTCTTTTCGCACAACCAAATATTAATACTTTAACACAAATTAAGAATAAAAGACTTTTAAATAGTCGCATAAATTTAATTTAAATAAAAATAGTACAATAATTTAATAAGGTAAATTGTTTTCATTTTAACATCATATAATGAGAGTCAACAGAAAATAAAAAAATCATAGTAATAAATAAAAATTAAAAAGACTTATTTTTGTTTTATGATAAATAAACAAGACCATTTCAAAGATACAATATCGCATGCTAAAGAATATGGATTTATTTTTCAGTCTAGTGAAATTTATGATGGCTTAAGTGCAGTATATGATTATGGCCAAAATGGAATAATTTTAAAAAATAATATTAGAGAGTATTGGTGGAAATCAATGGTCCAACTAAATCAAAATATTGTTGGATTAGATTCAGCAATTTTGATGCATCCAACAACATGGAAAGCTTCTGGACATGTTGATGCTTTCAACGACCCATTAATTGACAATAAGGATTCAAAAAAAAGGTATAGAGCGGATGTTTTAGTTGAGGATTATGTTTCAAAAATTGAATTAAAAATTCATAAAGAAATTAAAAAGGCTTCAAAAAGATTTGGTGAAAAATTTAATGAAGATGAGTTTATCAATACTAACTCAAGAGTAAAAGGGTATATCGAAAGAAAAGAGCAAATTTTAAGGCGATTGAACAATTCCCTAGAAAATGATTTATCAGATGTAAAAGCTTTGATTGAAGAATTAGAAATTGCATGTCCTGAATCTGGTTCAAGAAGATGGACTGATGTAAAACAATTTAATTTAATGTTTGGAACAAAATTAGGTGCCTCTACAGAATCAGCCTCAGATTTATATTTAAGACCTGAAACCGCACAAGGTATATTTGTTAATTTTTTAAATGTTCAAAAGTCAAGCAGATTGAAACTACCTTTTGGAATTGCCCAAACTGGTAAAGCTTTTAGGAATGAAATAGTTGCTAGGCAATTTATATTTAGAATGAGAGAATTTGAGCAAATGGAAATGCAATTTTTTGTTTCACCTGGAGAGCAAAAAGAGTGGTATGAAAAATGGAAAAAAATCAGACTGAGCTGGCATCATTCTTTGGGTATGGGTAAGGAAAATTATAGGTTTCATGATCATGAAAAAGTTGCTCACTACGCTGATGCAGCAACCGATATTGAATTTAATTTCCCATTTGGATACAAAGAATTAGAGGGTATTCACTCAAGAACGAATTTTGATTTATCAAGACATGAAGAGTTTTCAGGAAAAAAAATTAAATATTTTGATTCTGAAAAAAATGAAAATTATGTTCCATATGTAATTGAAACTTCAATAGGCTTGGATCGAATGTTTCTCGCAGTCTTTTCATGGGCTTTATCTCAAGAAAAACTAGAAGATGGGACTTACCGTAAAGTTTTAAAACTACCTTCAGTTTTAGCCCCTGTAAAAGCAGCTATACTACCTCTTTTAAAAAAAGACGGATTACCCGAAATTTCTAAAGAAATATATGATGATTTAAAATGGGATTTTAATATTTCATATGATGAAAAAGATGCTGTTGGTAGAAGATATAGACGTCAAGACGCATTAGGAACTCCCTATTGTATAACTGTCGATCATCAATCAAAAGTTGATAAAACGGTCACAATTAGAGATAGGGACACTATGAATCAGGAAAGAGTAACAATAAATAAAATTAATGATTATCTAGATAGAAGATTAAATCTAAAGCATTGGCTAAAAAAAATATAATCTTTTTTTAATTAAATTGTTAAAATTTCAATAGAAACTTTTTTCTATTGCTTATTGAATAAACTAATCTAATTGTTATTTTAGTTTTATATGAAGATTATATCATACAATGTAAATGGGATAAGAGCAGCAATGAAAAAAGGCTTTGTTAATTGGTTAGAATCATATAATCCTGATATAATTTGTTTACAAGAGATTAAAGCAACTAAAGAACAAATCCAAACAGAAGTTTTTGATTCCCTAGGTTATAAAAACTTTTGGTTTTCTGCAAAAAAAAAGGGTTATAGTGGTGTAGCTATTTTGACGAAAAAGAATCCTAATAATGTGGTTTATGGAACTGGAATTAGCTCTATGGATGATGAGGGAAGAAATATTCGTGCTGATTTTGATCAATTCTCTATTATGAGCTTATACCTTCCTTCTGGAACGAATATCCAAAGACTAGAATATAAATTCAATTATATGAGAGAGTTCCAAAATTATATTAATGAATTGGGAATTAGTTATCCAAATCTTGTTATTTCCGGCGATTACAATATTTGTCATAAACCGATCGATATTCATGACCCAGTTAGAAATAAAAATGTTTCAGGGTTTCTGCCTGAGGAAAGAAAATGGCTTGATAATTTCATTAATTCTGGTTTTGAAGATTCTTTTAGACTCTTTAATCAAGGGGCACATAATTATAGTTGGTGGAGTTACAGGGCAAATGCTAGATCAAATAATAAGGGATGGAGAATTGATTATAATTTAGTTAGTAAGAGCCTTTTATGTAAACTCAAAGATTCATTCATTTTACCAGGTGCTTTTCACTCTGATCACTGTCCAGTTGGTATTCAATTTAAGTTTTAGTTTAAAGTCATGAAACAATTAAAACCAATATTCTTTTTCACCATATTATTTTACAGTTGTGTTTCAACAAAGACTTTTCGTGAAGTTGAAAATCGATATGCAAATTTGAAAATGGAGTATAAATCTATATTAGAAAAAAATAAATTACTAAACGAAAGTAATGATTCCATAATTCAACTTTTGAATTCAAAATCAAAACTACTTGAGATTATTGGTGACAGCTTAATGTTGGTAAAAAATGATTTAAATGATATAAAGCTTAATTACGAAACTTTGGAAAGTAAAAGTGACTCAGATATTAAATCTAGAATTATTGAAAATAATAATTTATTAGATAGTTTAGCCAAGATTCACTATGAATTAAAAACAGGTCTCAATAAAGTTTTTGAACTTGAGAAATTGGTGTTAGAAAAAGAAAAAAAACTTAACCTTCTCAGAAAAAACCTATCGGATGCGCTGTTAAATTTTGAGGGAAATGGATTAAAAGTAGACCAGAGAAATGGAAAAGTTTATGTTTCAATGGAAAATAAATTATTGTTCAAATCTGGAAGCTGGAAAGTTCAACCAGATGGGAGAAAAGCTATAAAACAACTGTCAAATGTTTTGGCTGGAAACCCAGAAATTAATGTGCTAATTGAGGGCCATACTGATAATATACCTTATTCTGGGGAGGGTGTAATAAAAAATAATTGGGATCTATCAACTAAAAGAGCTACAGCAATTATTAACCTACTTCTTATTAATAAATTAGTACTTCCTCAAAATATTACTGCAGCTGGGAGAGGAGAGTTCTTTCCAATTGCATCTAATTCTGATGAAAAGGGGAGGTCAGCAAATAGAAGGATAGAGGTTATTTTGACTCCTAAGCTTAATGAAATAAGTAAATTGTTAGAAAATATAAATTAAATTTTATGGAATATAGAAGAATTCCAAATACTAATTTGGATGTAAGTAAGATATGTCTCGGAACTATGACTTGGGGAAAACAAAACACTGAGGCTGAAGGTCACGAACAGATGAATTATGCATTAGATCGGGGAGTAAATTTTTGGGATACGGCTGAGTTATATCCTGTTCCAGCAGAATCTAACACTCAAGGATTAACAGAAAAAATAATTGGTAATTGGTTTTTTAAAAATGGTAAAAGAGATCAAATTATTTTAGCATCTAAGATTGCTGGTCCTGAGACTTTTAGTTCTCACATTAGAAAAAAAATGAGTTTTGATAAAAAAAATATTGATGAAGCCTTACATAATAGCTTAAGGAGACTAAAAACTGACTATATAGACTTATACCAACTACATTGGCCTGAGAGAAAAACAAATAAATTTGGTCAAAGAGGTTTTACTTATATTGCAGATGATCCTTGGATTGAAAATTTTGAAATTGTACTTGATAATCTAAAAACACATATTGATTCCGGAAAAATTAGGTATATAGGTATTTCTAATGAAAATCCCTGGGGAATGATGAGGTTTATCAGCGCGTCTAATCAAAAGCTTCCTAGAATGGTTACAATTCAAAATGCATACTCTTTACTATCTAGGGAATTTGAAACAGGTCACTCAGAAATTTGTCACAGAGAAAATATTGGCTTGTTAGCATATTCTCCACTTGGTTTTGGTGTATTGACTGGAAAATATATGAATGGAGTTGTACCTAAAGGATCAAGGTTAGATATAATGCCAAATTATAAAAGATACTCTAGTTATGAATGTTATAAAGCAACTAAACTTTATAATGAATTAGCGAAAGAAAGTGGTTTATCTCTAACTCAATTAGCTCTTTCATTTGTTAACGATAGGAGTTTTGTTACGAGCAATATTATTGGAGCTACGAATATGGAGCAGCTAAAAGAAAACATTGACAGTCATAAAGTTGAACTTTCAAAAGAGATTTCATCTCAAATAGATGCTATTCATAACAAAATTCCGAATCCAGCAGTTTAATAGTTAATATATTTTATTTAAAATTTTAAAAGCTTCATCTAGATAAGTAAAATAGTCCCTTCCATTTCTTTCTCCTTTTCGATGGCCTAACCTAACTACAATAACATTTTCCTCAGGAATAACAAAGACATATTGTCCAAGATGACCCTGCATCCAAAATACTTTATTTTCATTCCATTTTCCAAGCCAAAAACCATATCCATATTCGGTACTTTCTTTAAAACGAGGTGAAATTGATTTGACAACATAGGATGAATCAATTATTATCTGATTATTCCATTTTCCATAGTCTTTATATAGTTTACCAAATTTAGCAAAGTCTCTTGCGTTTGATGCAATACAACAAAATGCTTTTTCCATCCCATTTTTTTTGCTATCAAGTTGCCAAAGAGCTTCTTGCTCCATTCCTAGAGGATCCCAAATGCTTTCATATAAGTAGTCACTAAGTGATTTTCCAGTTGCTTTTGATATTACCATTCCAAGTAGTTGGGTGGCACCGCTTAGATATTCATATTTTTTTCCAGGTTCTTCAATTATTTTTTGATTCAAAATTACTGAGGATAAATCATCAATAAAATAAGCAGAAGCAGTAACTGAAAAAGGAGAGTAATATTCTTCTTGCCAATCAAGTCCTGAGGACATAGATGTCAGATCTTCAAGAGTTACTTTTTTTGAAAAAGGCCCTTTTAAGTTTGGAAAAAAATCAATTACAGGCTGTCTTATACTATTAATATATCCATCCTGTACAGCTTTATTTAGAAGAGCTGAAACAAAACTTTTAGCCATTGAATTTGAATTACTTTTTGATTCAAAACTATAACCATCATAATATTTTTCATATAATATACTATCATTTTTTATGATTAAATATGCAACAGTGTGATTCTTAGAATTATAATCTTCTAATGTTTTTGATGAGGTTATCTTATTATATTTTTCATGAAAATCCCATTTTTTTGGTGTTTTTGAAGCATGTATTATTCTATTATCAAAAACTTCATAATCTGAAAGATAATTTGTTGTGTGACCAGTAAGGTAAATTTTCGCGATTCCTTCTAAAAACCAGCTATAACCTGAAACATAGAGAATACCATAAGTAACTAAAATCATAAAAAATAAAAAATTAAAAATTCTTTTCATAGAATTTGGTTTAGCAGTTTGACAGCTTCCTTTGCATGATATGTTGCTATCATTGCAGCTCCTGCTCGCTTAAATGAAAATAGTTGCTCTAAAACTACTTTATCATAATCTAAAAAACCTTTAGATGCTGCAGATTTTAGCATTGAATATTCACCACTGACTTGATATACTGCTAGTGGGACATCAATTTTTTTATATAAAGAATTCAAAATATCGATGTATGGCATACCTGGTTTCACCATTATTATATCAGCTCCCTCTTCGATATCTTTATTTACTTCGTTTAAAGCCTGTTTTGAATTAGAATAGTCCATTTGGTATGTTTTTTTGTCACCAAAACCTGGATTTGAATCTAGAGCATTTCTGAATGGACCATATAAAGATGATGCATATTTAACTCCATAACTCATAATCCCGGTATTAAAAAACCCTTCTTTCTCTAGGGCCTGACGGATTCTTAAAACTCTACCATCCATCATATCACTTGGAGCTACAAAGTCGGCCCCAGAGTTGGCATGAGAAACAGACATTTTAGATAAAACTTCTAAAGTAGGATCATTTAAAACTTCAAAGTTTTCTACAATACCGTCATGTCCAAAGCATGAATAAGGGTCAAGAGCAACATCAGTTATAACTAACATCTCCGGCACTTTATTTTTGATAGATTTAATCGCCCTTTGCATTAGTCCATTATTATTTATTGCCTCAGAGCCCTTATTATCTTTTAAATTATCTTCAATTTTAACAAAAAGTAAAATAGCTTTTATACCTATATCCCATAACTCTTTGACCTCTTTTTCAGCATTATTTATGCTTAGTTGAAAATAATCTGGCATTGAAATAATTTCTTTTTTTATATTCTTTCCTTCAACAATGAATAGAGGAACTATAAAATCGTTCTTAGAAAGTTGAGTTTCTCTTACTAGAGCTCTAATTGCGTGGCTACTTCTTAATCTTCTATTTCTATTTAATGGGTACATTTAATTTAAATTTTTATATATTTAGTCGGATTCTGGCTCCTCATTTAAAGGATTAATTTCAAGAGGGATATCATTGTTTATGTTCTTTTTAAAAGTACCTAGAAGCATTAATATCATTGAGAATAATATAACCAGAAGTAAAACTCTTTCGTCTATTATATCGGTCTTAAGATCACTTTCATTTAATGTGCTTAATTGAAGAAACAATAATATACTTATTAAACCTCTAGGGGACATATAAACTAATGGAGTCAATTTAAAATTAAGTTTGGTTAAGGATAGATAAATGTATCTGGCTACAAACATAATAAATAAAATTACTAAAGCATATATATATGGTTGAGGTGAAACAAAGCTGTCTAATGTTATGGAAAAACCAAAAAAGAGAAAGAAAAAAGTTCTAACTAAAAAAGTAGATTCTGAGGTTAACGTATGAAATTCATTTAAGCTATTTTTTGTTTTTTCAATATCAACAGATTTTTTCATAAAATTTGGTAGTAGCTCACCGCCATTTCCAAGAAATATCCCAAAAATAAAAATCGTTAATAATGTAGGAAAGTGAAAAAACTTTCCAATTGCATAAACAAGTATTAAAATGGAAATTATTAGAAAAAATTTGACATGGTGATCAATTTTTTGAATCAACTTAGCCAGAAAATATGTAATTAAAAGAGAAATAAAAATTATTACTAAAACTTGACCGCCTAATTGAATCATAGGCGTCATATCAATGATAGGTTTTTTTGAAACTGTTTGTATAATGCAATAATTGAAAATAACAATTCCCAAAATATCAGAAAATGTTGATTCGTATACGATAAATTCTTTATCGTTTTCTGAAAAACTACTCGCTGAGGGTATTGCAACTGCACTACTAATTATTGAGAGTGGAATTGAATATAATATAGCTGTATTATGTGGAAGTTGTAAAATAATGGTAAAGAAGCTTTTTAGAAAGAATATGTTTAAAATAAGAATTACAAATGCAGAGAAAAAACCAGAAATCATGAGTACAATCTTTTCTTTTTTAATTTTTAATTCCAGAGCACCTTCCATAACTATAAGAATTAACCCTATCGTACCTAATACAGGAATTAAAGAATCTAAAAAATATGTATTATTAAACCCATAACTGTCAGCAATGGTTCTTGCTAAAATTCCGGTTATCATAAGTAAAATGACAGAGGGAAATTTTGTTTTTTTAGCTATTACATCAAATAAATATGAAAATATGATCAAACAAGGTATAAGAATCAGAATTAAACCAGTATTCATAAAGTTTAGTTTTTTAAAGGTACAAAAATTGATTAGGTTACCCAGTCTATTGGTTTTTGTAATACCTTGATTAATTTTTCTTCTTCTGAGTTTTTCTCTGTTTTGTGATCATAAATCCATTTAACTGTTGGTGGTAAACTCATTAGTATGCTCTCAATCCTCCCATTTGTTTTTAGGCCAAATAGGGTTCCTTTGTCATGAATTAAATTAAATTCAACATAGCGACCTCTTCTTATTTCTTGCCATAATTTTTCTTTAGAGTCATACTTATAGTTTTTTCTTTTATTAACTATCGGAAGATATGCGTTTAAAAAGCTATTTCCAAAATCACTAACAAACTCAAATAAGTCATCAATTTTGTTATCAAAATCTGGTCTCAAATAATCAAAAAATAGACCACCTATCCCTCTGGCTTCATTTCTATGGTGATTCCAAAAATATGAGTCACATTGTTCTTTATATTTTTTATAAAAATTTGGAGAATATTTGTCACAAACAGATTTACATACCTTATGAAAGTGAACAGCATCTTCTTCTTTTAAATAAAATGGAGTAAGGTCCTGTCCCCCTCCAAACCATCGATCTTTAAGTTCACCATTTGAGGAATAGAGTTCAAAGTATCTCCAATTACCATGAACAGCAGGTACCATGGGATTTTTGGGATGTATAACCAAACTTAATCCACATGCAAAAAATTTTGAGTTTTTTACTTTGAAATAATCTTCTAAGTTTTTTGGTAGATTACCATAGACATTTGAAATATTTACTCCAGCTTTTTCAATAATCTTCCCATTCTCTAAAATTCTTGTTTTCCCTCCACCACCTTCAACCCTTTTCCATATGTCTTCATTGAATTTTTTTTCTCCGTCTAGATTCTCTAAAGATAAAGTTATCTCATCTTGAAGTTTCGTTATAAAGTTCAAAAATTTTTTTTTCATCATTTACTTTGATATTGTTTAACGGAGTCAATAAATGCCTGGACATGACTAACAGGTATATTTGGTAGAATTCCATGACCTAGATTTACAATATATTTATCTTTTCCAAATTCATTTATCATTTGTGTAACTTGTTTTTTTATTTCTGGAATTGGAGATAGTAATCTTGAGGGATCAAAATTTCCCTGCAAAGTAATATTTCCTCCACTCAAATATCTTGAATTTTGAGCTGAACATGTCCAATCTATTCCCAAAGCTGAGACCCCGGATTTACTCATTTTATTTAATGCAAACCAACAACCCTTGGCAAAAACAATTGTTGGGCTAATTTTTTTAATCTCATTGATAATTTGTTGTAAATAGAACCATGAAAAAGTATCATAATCAGATGGAGATAAAAGTCCACCCCACGAGTCAAACAGTTGAATTGCATTTACGCCTGAAGTCACTTTTTCTTTTAAGTATAAAATTGTTGTATCGGTTATTTTTTGTAATAATTGATGAGCAATTTCTGGTTGTTCAAAACATAAGGCTTTTGCTTTATCAAATGTTTTTGAACCTTGTCCTTGAACTGCATAACAGAGAAGTGTCCACGGAGACCCAGCAAATCCAATTAGTGGAATACTTTGGTTTAACTCATTTTGAGTCATTTTAATAGCTTCTAAAACATAACCCAATTTCTCTTTAATGTTTGGAATAATTATGTTTTTTATGTCTTTTTTATTTTTAATTGGATTTGGAATCCAAGGGCCGATCCCATCCTTCATTTCAACCTTTAAATTCATAGCCTGAAGAACAACTAAAATATCGCTAAATAAAATAGCAGCATCAGGACTTATTTGATTTATTGGTAATAAAGTAATTTTAGTTGCAAGTTCAGGTGTCTGACATCTAGTAAAAAAATCATATTTATTTTTTAATTTCATAAATTCTGGAAGATACCTTCCAGCTTGCCTCATAATCCAAACTGGAGGCCTAGAGACAACTTCACCTTTCAGGGCACGTATTAAAAGGTCATTTTTAAGCATTGAACTTTTTTAATGTTTTATTAATTAATAAAATTAGAGATTCTGTTGATGGTGATTTTGAAGTGAAACAAGTATCACAATATTTTGTAATTTCTTTAGTTGTAGTATTTCCCCAAGAAAAAACTTTTAGACTATCAAATGTGTTAAGAGAAGCATAACCTCTGACTGCAGACGGGCTAAAAAAAATAATTCCATCAAATTTTTCATTAATTTTTTTATGGATTTCATTTGTCTGGTACACCTCGGAAATATTAATTTTTATGTTATTTGCCAAGGCAAAATTCTCGATAGTTTTAAGTCTTTGTTTTCCGCAAAAATAATTGAATGATTTTTTTCGGTAATTATTCCCTATTTTAATTGCTAGATTTTTTGCTGATTTTTCACATGCCTCAATTTTTATTCCTAATTCAAGTAATTTTTCTTTTGTTCGGCTCCCTACACAAAAAAACGGATACTTCTTTAAACTTTTAAAACCAGGATGTTTAATTATGGATTTAAGTGCAAAGGAGCTTGTTATTATTATTGCATCTAGAATTTCTGGCCAAATAAAATTTATTTTCACAGTTTTAATCATTGGCATTTCAACAACGCTATAATTATTTTTGATTAAGGCCATTTTCATTTTTTTATTTAATTTTTTTGTGGATAATAGTCTCATTAAATCTTATTCTTAATTGAGCTTATTATTTTATCACCACCTTTTTCAAGTAATTTATTTGCAATTATTTTACCTATAGAAATTGGATTTTCATCAATTATAAATTTATCAGTACATATTTCAGAAACTTTTCCATCTAAACTAAAAACACCTCCATGAAAATGAACATAATTTTTTTCAATTCGTGAAATTCCTCCAATTGGGGCAGAACAACCACCCTCTAAAATTCTTAAAAATTCACGTTCAAGTTTTGTACAGAATTCTGTATTAACACAATTAATATTAGATAAAATTTTTCTAATAAATTTGTCCTTTTTTAAACATGCTATTCCAATAGCACCTTGCGCTGGAGCTGGAATCATCCAGTCTAATTTTTTCAATTGGATATTTTTAATTGAAAGCCTATCTATTGCTGCCTTAGCTATAATAATTCCTTTGTATTTAGAATTATTTAATTTTTTTATTCTTGTTTGAATATTACCTCTTACAGACTCAATTTTATCGGAAGGATATTTTTTTAACCACTGTGCTTTTCTTCTTAAACTTCCAGTTCCGATTAATCCTTTTTTGTTGTAATCTTCTGTATTTTTATACACGATTGTATCAAATGGGTCCCCTCTTTTTAAAACGGCACCCAATATAATTCCAGATGGAATCGAAGTAGGTACATCCTTAAGACTATGTACAGCTATATCAATTTTTTGATTTATTAATGAAGAATCAAGAGCTTTTGTAAATATTCCTTGAATTCCAAAGGAATACAGGGGCTGGGTCAGATTTATATCACCTTCACTTTTGATAGAGATAATTGATGACTGAAAACCAATTTCTTTAAGTTTTTCAGCAACTTTTTTGGCCTGCAATAATGCTAGCTTACTTTTTCTAGTGCCAATTCTTATGTTATACTTTGACATGTTTATCAAATTCAAGTTCAAATAGATCTACCAACAAATCCATAGCTGCGGTTGCATTTTTTGGATTATTTTTTAGATAGCTTGCAACTTGACCTGTAAGTTTTGAAGCACTTTCATTATTTCTCACCATTGGATTTTCTAAATGATTTTTTATCGCATTTAAAAAAGGAGCGTATTTTCTATTGTTTAACCAAATATCAAATTCTTTGTATGATTCATTAATAATTTTTTCAGCCTTATCTATATGTTTTTTTCGTTCAGAAAGATTTTTATCTGTCATTTTTGATAATTCATCAACATGCACAAGTGACACATCATTAATTTGACTTACTGAGGGATCAACATTTCTTGGCAAAGAAAGATCAATAACTAAAAGTGGTTTAGATGAGTGAATAAGTTCCTTATTGATAGTTGGATTATCAGCACCGGTAGCGACAATTAAAATATCTGATTTTCTAATTTCGGTATTAAGTTCACTAAACTTTTTTACAATAACTTTAAATTTCCCTGCGATTCGTTCTGCCCTTTCTTTAGTTCGATTGATAAGTACAATATGATCATTTTTGGTATGTTTGATGAGATTTTCACAAGTATTTTTACCAATTTTCCCTACCCCAAAAAGAAGAATATTTTTTTTTGAGATGTCTTTAATATTTTGGAGTATATACTGAACAGCAGCAAAAGAAACAGATGTAGCCCCTGAAGATAAACCGGTTTGAGTTTTAACTTTTTTACTTGCTTGAATTACGCTATTTAACATCCTTTCTGTAAAGCCATTAACCATTTCTAATTTTTTTGATAAGTTAAATGACTTTTTTAATTGACCAATTATTTCAAAATCTCCAAGGATTTGGCTTTCAAGGCCAGAACCAACTCTAAAAATATGTTTTATTGCTTTACTCCCTTCAATGATATATCCAAGTTTTTTGAATACATCAGTTTTTCCTTTTGAAAATAAACATAATAGCTTAATAAAACTTTTTGGATCATCAGAAAAACCAAAGAGTTCGGTCCTGTTACATGTACTGTTAACAAGTAAGTTAGGTACCCCAATTTTTTTTGCATGGATAAGCAATGCTTTTGAAGATGCTATAGAAAGGCTAAAGTCTTCTCTTGTAGAAAGTGGTGCTTTTTTATAACTGACCCCGACAACATAAAATTTTTTTAAACTCAAATTAAATCTTCGATAATTTTATGCAAATTTAAATTTGAGTAATATCAAAAAATAACGATAGAAGAATTATTAATACCGACTTCGGTTTTTTTATTATGGGTATTTAAAATATTAATTAAATGTATTAATTTTACTGATATTCAAGGAATCGCTAATTTAGAATCTATCTAAATAACAATTTAAATCTTTTTATGAAAAATATCGATAAAAGTTCAAGTGAAAATACTTTAGTTGAGGATGGTTTCCTTGTACTACGCTATGAGAATAACAGTTCTGATGAGATAAATAAAAATTTTCCAGTTACTAGAGAGTTTATTCAATTTCATTTTTGTTTGAAAGGATCAGGTAAGCTTTTATTTAATGGAGGAAATTACGAGTTTAAAATATCAGAGGAACATGCAGTTCTTCTTTTTAATCCAATCCAAGATTTACCTATAAACATCTTACTTGAACCAAAAACCTGGGTAGTTAGTGTTGTTATATCCATTTCTAAATTTCATAGTCTATTTTCAAATGATTCAGCTCACATATCCTTTTTAAATCCTGAAAATAGTAAGAGAAAATTTTATGATGACAGTATTTTTTCTCCAAATATTGCAGTTGTTCTTAGTCAAATACTTCGAGCTAAAGTTCATGACAGTATGAAAGCACTCTATTTTAAGGGCAAAGTATACGAATTACTGAGTCTTTACTTTAATAAAAATACTGATACTGATTTAGAGCAATGTCCTTTTTTAGTTGATGAGGAAAATGTAAGAAAAATACGTAAAGCAAAAGAAATTATAATAGAAAGAATGTCTGAACCACCAACTTTAATTGAGCTTTCAAAAGAGATTGGACTAAGTTTAAAGAAGCTAAAAGATGGCTTCAAGCAATTATATGGTGAGACGGTGTATGGTTATTTATTGGATCATAAAATGACAGAGGCACAAAGAATGTTAGATTCTAAAAATTTTAATGTTAATGAAGTTGGTTTGAAACTTGGTTATAGCACAGCCAGTCATTTTATAGTTGCATTTAAAAAGAAATATGGAACCACACCAAAAAAATATTTAATGTCAGTATCTTAGTAAAAAATAAATGATGAAGGGTGTACTTTTAGTTAATTTGGGCTCCCCAGATAGTCCAAAAAAAGAAGATGTAAAAAAATATTTAGATCAATTTTTAATGGACGAACGGGTTATTGATTTTCCAAAATGGTTTCGTACTTTTTTAGTGAAAGTAATTATTTTAAATACAAGACCAAAAAAATCTGCCGAGGCTTACAAGAAAATATGGTGGAAAGAGGGATCACCATTAATAGTTCTTACAAAACTATTGTTGGAAAAGGTGAAGAAAAATGTATCGATACCAGTTGAGATTGCAATGCGTTATGGTAAACCATCAATAAAAGAAGGACTTGATATATTAAGTAATAAAGGAGTTAAGGAAGTTCTGATTATTCCTCTTTATCCACAGTTTGCTATGGCTACAACTGAGACTATTCTTGTTTTAGCTGAAAAAATAAAAAATGAGTTTTTCCCTCATATTAACCTCACTTCATTACCTTCATTTTATAATCATCCAGATTACATTAAAGTTCTATCGAATTCAATTCAAGATGAATTAAAAGGAAAGAAATGGGAACATATTATCTTTTCATACCATGGAGTCCCAAATAGACATATCAGGAAATCCGATATAACCAAATCTCATTGTAAAATGGATGACGCATGTTGTTTTGAAAAATCACCTGCTCATAATTATTGTTACAAACACCAATGTGAAAATACTACGCTTGAGGTTGCTAAGTATTTGGAGTTAAAGGATGGATCATATTCAACGACCTTTCAATCGAGGGTTTCAATTTTGGGAAATTGGTTAAAGCCTTATACAGATAAGACTGTATCTTCTTTTGCAGAAAAAGGTTTTAAAGAAATAGCAATAGTAACTCCTGCTTTTATATCAGATTGTTTAGAAACACTAGAAGAAATCGGAATGGAAGCTGCCGAAGATTTTGAGGAAAAAGGTGGAAAAAAGCTTCATGTAATTCCATGCATAAATGATAGAGAGGATTGGGTTAAAGTTCTTAGTAGATGGATAGATGAATGGGCTCTAGAATCAGTTTGAAATATTTATGGATAGAAATTCATCTCAGAGATTAGGAGTTGACTCAATCTTTAGTTTATTGATTCGTCAAGGTTTACCAGCTTCAATTGGAATTTTAGTTATGTCCTTAAATATCCTTATTGATACGATCTTCGTTGGTCGATGGATTGGCTCAAATGCAATTGCTGCTATTAATGTTGTTTTGCCTGTTTCTTTTTTTATTGCAGCAATTGGAATGGCAATTGGAATAGGAGGAGGATCAATAATTTCAAGGGCTCTAGGAGAAAAAAAAATTGAGAAAGCAAAAAATACTTTTGGGAATCAAATAACATTGACATTTTGTATCACATTATCCTTATCTTTTTTAGGTCTAGTTTTTTCAGAATTTTTAATTCCAATGTTCGGTGGTAAAGGGGATTTATATGAACTTGCAAAAACCTATTATGTAATTGTTTTATATGGTGTACCTGTTTTAGGCTTTTGTATGATGGGAAATAATACAATGAGAGCTGAAGGTAAACCAGAGTTTGCAATGTATGCAATGATGATTCCCTCCATTACAAATCTTTTTTTGGATTATATTCTAATTTATCATTTTGACATGGGTATGTATGGAGCAGCTTGGGCAACTACAATATCTTACATAGTTACTGCCATTTTTATTGTAAATTTTTTTTTATCAAATAAATCAGAATTAAAAATTAGTTTTAACGATTTCAAATTATCCACTTCATTGGTTGGGGAAATATCGGCTTTAGGTTCGGTAACATTAGCAAGACAAGCTATGGTTAGTGTAGTTTTTCTTTTAGTCAATAATATTCTATATAGTTCTGGTGGAGAAGCAACGGTTGCTATATATGCAATTATTAGTAGAATGGTCATGTTTGCACTTTTTCCAGTTATAGGAATAACACAAGGATTTATTCCAATAGTTGCATTTAATTATGGTTCAAAAAACTATAAAAGAGTTTATGATGTTGTTATTAAAGCTGTTATTCTTTCATCTTTTTTTGCTTCAGCTGTTTTTACATTAATCTTTTATTTTTCAGAAGATATAGTTAATGTATTCACTAATGACAATAAAATATTAAACGATACTCCAGCTGCAATGGTATGGGTTTTTGCAGCAACACCAATAATTGGAGTTCAACTAATTGGTGCCGCATATTTTCAAGCTATTGGAAAAGCAATTCCAGCTTTACTTTTAACTTTAACTAGACAAGGATTTTTCTTTATTCCATTGTTGTTTGTTTTATCAAATAAAATGGGAGTTATCGGAGTATGGTTAGCTTTTCCATTAGGAGAATTAATTGCCACAATTGTTACCGCAATATTTTTATACAGGGGTTTAAAAAAAATTATTATGTAACCTAATTTCAAATTTCGTTATGAGATATAAAAATTTGTTTTGTAATTTGTTGACATTAAAGAACTAATAATGAAAAATTTTAATAAAAACTTTCCAAGGATTTTTATTCATCTTTTTTTAATTTTTTTGGTCAGTAATGTTTTTTCCCAGAGAAAAAAAAAGAATATTAAAACAATTAACTATGATTCAGAAATTCATGAAAGTCTAAAATACAGAGAAATCGGCCCTTTTAGAGGAGGAAGGTCAGCAGCAGTAACTGGTGTTAAAGATAATCCGAATTTATATTATTTTGGAGCAACGGGTGGTGGGGTATGGAAAACCATTGATTCTGGTAAAACTTATGAAAATATATCTGATGGATTTTTCGGTGGAAGTATTGGTTCAATTGCAGTAGCCCCAAGCAATTCAAATATTATCTACGTTGGAGGAGGAGAAGTCACTGTTCGAGGAAATGTTTCTTCTGGTAATGGAATATGGAAGTCATTAGATTCTGGAAAAAATTGGACTTTTATGGGTCTTCCTAAATCAAGGCACATTCCAAGAATTGTTGTTGATTCAAAAAACCCAGATATTGTTTATGCTGCAGTTTTAGGAAATATCTATAAGCCAACAAATGAAAGAGGAGTTTATAAATCAATTAATGGTGGAAAAACATGGAAAAGAGTTTTATTTGTCAATACTCAGGCTGGAGCAGTTGAGCTTCAGATAGATCCAAATAACTCAAGGGTTCTTTATGCTTCAACCTGGAATGTAAAACGAACACCTTTCAGTCTCAGCAGTGGTGGAAAAGGTTCCTCTTTGTGGAAGAGCATTGATAGTGGTAATACTTGGGTTAATATATCCGATAATGAAGGATTTGCCAAAGGAATATTGGGTATAATAGGAGTTACAATTTCTCCAGTAAATAGTGATAGAGTTTTTGCAATAGTTGAAAATAAAGATGAGGGTGGAATTTATAGATCTGAGAACGGAGGAAATACCTGGGAATATGTAAACTCTGATAGATCACTTAGACAAAGAGCATGGTATTACTCAAAAATTTATGCAGATACTAAAGATCAAGACATAGTTTATGTAATGAATGTCTCTTATCATAAATCAATTGATGGTGGAAAAACTTTTAAAAGTTTCGATGCTCCTCATGGAGATCATCACGATTTATGGATTGCACCTGAAAATAATAAGAGGATGATAATTGGTGATGATGGAGGTGCGCAAATCAGTAATGATGGCGGTTTAAATTGGAGCACTTATCATAATCAGCCTACTGCACAGTTTTACAGGGTAACGACTGACAATGCATTTCCATACAGAATTTATGCAGCTCAGCAAGATAATACCACAATTAGAGTTCAACACAGATCATTTGGTAGCTATATTACTGAGGATAACTGGGAGCCTACAGCAGGAGGTGAATCAGCTCATATTGCAATTGATCCTGAAAATAATGATATTGTTTACGGAGGAAGTTATGGTGGTTTTCTAACTAGGGTAAATCACCAAACAAAAAGTGTTAGAGGGATTAATGTATGGCCCGACAATCCGATGGGATATGGAGCAGAGGGAATGAAATACCGATTTCAGTGGAATTTCCCTATTTTTTTTAGTAAACACAACACTCAAAAATTATATACATTATCAAATCATGTTCATGTTTCTGAGAATGAAGGCCAGAGCTGGAAAATAATAAGTCCAGATCTGACTAGGAACGATCCTAAAAAGTTAAAATCCTCCGGAGGACCAATAACTCAAGATAATACTGGAGTTGAATATTATAGTACTCTTTTCTCCGCGAGTGAGTCAAAAATTAATAACAAAGAGCTATGGGTAGCAAGTGATGATGGACTAGTTCACTTAACAAGGAATATGGGAGAATCATGGGAAAATATAACCCCAATTCAAGCTCCAAAATTTTTAATGTATAATAGTTTAGAAACTTCATCATTTAATTCTGAAAAAGCTTATCTAGCGGGGACAATTTATAAAACTGGAGATTTTAGTCCATACTTATACAAAACAACAGATTACGGAAAATCCTGGAAAAAAATTGTAAATGGAATTCCTGATGAACATTTTACAAGAGTATTAAGGGAAGATCCATCAAAAGAAGGATTGCTTTACGCTGGAACAGAATATGGAATTTATGTCTCATATGATGATGGTGAGTCTTGGAATTCTTTCCAAAAAAATCTACCTAGAGTACCAATTACTGACATTAAAATTAAAGATAATAGCTTAATTGTTGCCACACAGGGAAGAGGTATATGGATCTTAGATGATTTAACAGTCTTACATCAACTAAACAAGAAAATAATTAATGATGAAATAAATTTATTTAAGCCAAAAAAATCATACAGAGTAAATGGTTATGGTGGCTTGAGTTCAAAGATAGCTGGAACAAATCTTGAAAATGGAGTTATAGTCTATTTTAATTTAAAAAACTATGATTCAAAAAAAGATTCAGTGTATTTAATTTTTTCTGACTCAAATGATAAAATCATTAAAACATTCAGCAATTTTGATTCTAAAAATAGTTTAAATCCAAATAAGGGAAGTAATAAGTTTGTATGGAATACAAAACATGAAGGCCCCGAAGTTCTGGATGGAATGATTTTTTGGTCTGTCTCATTTTCTGGGGCCAAAGTATCACCAGGGAAATATAATGTTAAATTGAAAAAAAATGGATTGATTAAATCCCAGTCATTTGATATACTCATTAATCCTAATTCTGAAGCAACAATCGAGGATATTCAGAGTCAAGTTACTTATGTAAATTTAATAAATGAAGTAGTTGATAGAGCTCATAAAGTAATAAAAAAAATAAGAAAGATAAATTCGAGTCTAATTGAGTTTGAAAAAAATTATGAGGGATCAAAAGAATATAGTAGTCTTATTTTAAAATCTAAAAAGCTAAGAGATCAGCTTTTAAAAATAGAAAAGGCTTTATATCAAACTCAAAATCAAAGTAGTCAGGATCCGCTTAATTTTCCAATAAAATTAACTAATAAATTAGGGCATCTAAACAGCTTGGTAACATACAATGATTTTCCGCCGACTAACCAAGATGAGGAAGTAAGAATAGAATTAACAAAAAAGGTTGAAAAACAATTAGAAACGTTTAAAAGTATTATGGAAAACGACATAAAGAAATTTAATGATGAGTTTACCAAATTAAAATTAGATTATATAAAAATAGATTGATTGTTTGATTGAATATTATAATTATATTAAAGCGTTACATTTGATTTTTGTAATCACATGGTTTGCAGGTCTGTTTTATATACCAAGATTGTTCATTTATATTCTTGAGGCTCAGAAAAAACCTTCAATTGAAAAAGAAATTTTGACCAACCAGTTGAATTTAATGTCAAAAAGATTATGGTACATTATTACATGGCCCTCAGCTATTTTAGCTATTTTTTTTGCATTAATACTTATATACCTCGTTCCTTCTTGGCTTATGCAACAATGGATGTTAATTAAGTTAGTTTTTGCTGGTTTGCTTATAATTTACCATTTAAAAACTCATTCAATGTATATTGAATTTAATAATGGAGTTTATAAATACTCTTCAACCTTCATGAGATTTTGGAATGAAGGAGCAACTGTAATTCTTTTTTCAATAGTTTTTCTTGTGTCAATAAAAAACACTTTTAGTTGGATTTTTGGATTATTTGGATTAATTGGTCTAATTTTCATTTTGATTTTAGGAATTAGATTTTATAAGAGAACTAAAAACAAATAATACTAATGCGACTTATTGAAGGTAAAATATCCTTAAGAACCAGACTTTTTTTAGCTATGGTCATATTGGTTTTTACTGCTTGTATAATGATACTTGTAGCCACCTATTTCCAATATGATTCTGAATCTGAATCCTACAATCAATTCAGGATGGAAAGAAAAGAAAAACAACTTTTTTCTCAAATAGATTATTTGGTTAGAAAAAACAACTTATTTCCAATTAATTTAGATGATTGGAGAAGTTATAATGCTGATTTTGAGTCTGTTAGATCAATTTTAAATGTTGATTATTCGATTTTTGATCTAAATGGAAATCCACTATACACTAATTTTTTGCCCTTAAAAATCATTGCAAATAATTATAAAATAGAAAAAAGAATTATTGAGTTAATTAAATTGAATCCCTCAAAAAAGCATATCGAGAATAACATTGACGAAATTGGTAGATTTCAATCCTCCTACAGCTATTTGGTTGATTCTTCTGGAGACCCATATGCAATTTTATTTTTTCCGTATTTTGAAGATGTCTCTTTTTCTGAAAATGAGTTAAATACTTTTTTACAAAGCCTATATCAAATATATCTTTTGATGTTAGTTATAGCTATTGGAATTGCATATTTTATATCAAAATATGTTACAAGATCTCTAGAAACATTAAGATTGCAAATTAATTCTACAGGATTATTAAAAAAAAATGAAAAAATACATTTAAGCAATCCCTCACGAGAAATAGATAGCTTAGTTAAATCATATAACAAAATGATAGATGATTTAGAAAAAAGTGCTGAGAAGCTAGCAAAAACAGAAAGGGAACAGGCTTGGCAAGAAATGGCAAAACAAGTTGCACATGAAATAAAGAATCCTCTCACTCCAATGAGGTTATCAATTCAAAATTTTCAAAGGCGTTATGAAAAATCTTCAAATAAAATAAATAAAGTTAATGTCGAAGAGTTTTCGAACTCATTAATCGAACAAATTGATGTCATGAGCAATGTTGCAACTGCATTTTCAGATTTTGCAACCTTACCAAAGGCTAATTTAAAGCTTTCGAACATTGTTGAAATAACTAGGAGAGCAACTGAAATTTTTGAATATGAAAATATAATTTTTAAATCTAATGTAGATAAAATTTTATTTCCATTAGACAGAACTCAATGGATTCGTGTTATGACTAATTTAATTCAAAATGGATTACAATCAGTAAGTGCAGATAGGAAGCCTAAAATAAAGGTTGAACTAAAAAATTATACCAAAAAAATATTTATTTTAGTTAGTGATAATGGAGGTGGAGTCGATCCTAATTTAAAAAATAAAATTTTTGAACCTATGTTTACAACCAAAACAAAAGGCATGGGACTAGGATTGGGGATCGTAAAGAAAATAATTGAAATCCACAAAGGATTAATTTCTTATAAATCTGATAATAAAACTGGTACAACTTTTACAATTGAATTGCAAAAAAAATAAAACCAAGAAAAATTTTTTGATTAACAGTTTTCGTTAAATGCTGAGATTAAATTATCAGCAATCATTTCAGCACTTCTTCCTTCAATGTGATGTCTTTCAATCATGTGTATTAATTCTCCATCCTTGAATAGAGCAATACTTGGTGATGAGGGAGGGAAAGGGACCATATTAGATCTAGCTGTTTCTGTAGCCTCTCTATCAACCCCAGCAAAAACTGTAGCCAAATTATCGGGAGTTATTGGGTTAGATAATGAAATTTTCACTGCTGGTCTGGCGTTTGCTGCAGCACAGCCACAGACTGAATTAACTACAATTAATGTTGTGCCTTTTTTATTTAGTACATTTTTAACATCATCCGAGGTCAAAAGATCTTGAAAACCAATATCAGTCAATTCAGCTTTCATGGGAGAATAGATTTCTTTTGGATACATCTTTTTTTTGTCAAATATAATAAACATACTTGTAAGTTCAGTATTATATTTGTAACATAAATTCTTGACCATGATTAAATGGATAGCAGCTTTTATCGGATATAGTTATTATCGTTTTCCTGGTGCAATAATTGGTTTTTTTCTTGGCCAAATTGTTGAAAAAAGGTTCGCTGTCTCAGGAATCAATAATATCAACCAAGATCAAATAGAGCTGAATTTATTGACATTAGCATCAATTGTTATTAAAGCTGATGGAAAGGTAGATAAAAATGAATTAATTTATGTCAGGAATTTTTTTATAACCCATTTTGGAAAAAGCAGGGCTGATCAGGCTTTTAAAATTTTTAATACCAAAATTAAAAATCAAAGTCAATCCATATATGAAGTAACAAACTATTTTGTTGAAAATACCCAATATGCCCTTAGACTTCAAGTACTTCATTTTTTATATGGGATAGCTAATTCAGATGGAAGTATTGATAAAGTTGAAATTGACAAGATTGATGAAATTGCAAAAAACTTAAAAATAAACTATGCAGATATAGAAAGCATAAAAGCTATGTTTATTAAAAGTACAGATAGTTCTTATAAAATACTAGAAGTTGACAAAACTGCATCGATAGATGAAATTAAAAAAGCATATAGAGAAATGGTAAAAAAATATCATCCTGACCGAATTAGGTCAAAAGAAAAGTCACTTTTAAAAGGTGCTGAGGAAAAGTTTAGACAAGTTCAAGAAGCATACGAGGCCATAAAAAAAGAAAGAAATTTTTAATTGTAAATCAATAAAAATATAAGTTTAATAATTTGTAGTTTAGTTATCCATGAGTGAAAACAAACAAAAAAAATATGATTACGCGTATTTAGAGATGGCTAAAAGGTGGGGTCAGTTATCATATTGTAAAAGAAAACAGGTTGGGGCACTGATAGTTAAAGATAGAATGATAATTTCTGATGGATATAATGGAACCCCTACTGGATTTGAAAATGTTTGTGAGGATGAGGAAAACTATACTAAATGGTATGTCCTTCATGCGGAAGCTAATGCAATATTAAAAGTTGCATCTTCCACCCAGTCTTGCAAAGGAGCCACACTTTATGTGACTTTGTCTCCTTGTAGAGATTGTAGTAAGCTTATTCATCAATCAGGAATTGTACGAGTTGTGTACTCTATTAAATATAAAGATACTTCTGGAATTGAGTTTTTAAAAAAGGCTGGAGTTCAAACAGAACACCTACCAATTTAGTTTAGTTTTTAATTTTTTTTTCTTTAGAAATTTTAATTGATATTTTCAGGATTAGGAGCAACAAAAAGGCACAACTAGAGGCAACTATTCCAATTAAAGCAATGATGTTTTCATCGCTGTTTAATGATTTGTTCCATTGAATATTGTATACATTAATTAGAAATATTATTAATGAAATTGACATTAAAACAAAAAGACTTTTATTCATATTTTAACTTTAAGACTAACTAAATTTATTTATAGATTTTTAATAAATACCATCAAAAATACTCAACTTAATTTTATATTAATGGTTTATTAATAACAAAGTTTATGATTCAAATTGATGACACTTTAATTTCGAAAGAAATAATTTCAGAGGAATTTGTTTGTAATATATCTAGGTGTAAGGGTCAGTGTTGCGTTTCGGGGTCTGCAGGTGCTCCTCTCGAAAAAGATGAGATAAAAATTTTGGAAAAACTTTACAGTAAAATTTCACCCTTTTTATCAACCAAAGGCAAAACAGCAATTCAGGAGCAAGGAAATTATGTAATAGGAGCTGATGGTGATTTGGAGACCCCGTTAATCGAAAATAAGGAATGTGCATATACTGTTTTTGATAAAAACGGTAATGCTCAATGTGGAATAGAAAAGGCATATAATAGGGGAGCCATTGATTGGAAAAAACCCATTTCATGTCATTTGTATCCAATAAGAGTTAAAAACTATCCCACATTTACGGCAGTAAATTATCATGAATGGTCTGTTTGTGATTCTGCATGTTCATTGGGTGCAGAGTTAAAAGTTCCAGTATATAAGTTTGTTAAAAAAGCTTTAATCAGAAAGTTTGGAAAAAAATGGTTTAAAAAATTATCTCTATTTGCAAAAGAATCGAAAAATAAGAAGATTCAGTAATGGCGGGGCTTACAAGAGGAGTGGATTTATAAATAATTGATAATCAGATACTTTTAGTCTTCTTTTTTTTCTTTTAAATAACGAAAAATCAATTTTTTGTTAAAAACTCAGCCCGTTTGTGGAAAAGTACCTCTTTCAATTGTACCAACAATTTTAAATCTTTGTTGTTATCAAATTTTAAATAATAATTAAAAAATAATAATGAAGATAGCAATTGGACCAAAAATATGTTTTGGCTTAATTGACTATATAATTTTTAGAGCTAATTTTTAAATTTTATGAAGATAGAACAAATAATTAAGAGAGATTTCACTACTAGCCCTTTTCATCTGAATAAAATTACAGGAGCGATTCAAAAAGCAATGGTTGCAGTTGAAGTTGGTAACGAACAAAACGCAGAAGATGTAGCATTGTCTGTTTATCAAAAACTCTTGGATCGTAAAAATAATCACCAAGAGTATATTCCTACTATTGAGGAAGTTCAAGACATAGTTGAGACTCAATTAATGGAAAGTAAGTTTCCTGAAGTTGCTAAAGCATATATTTTATATCGAAATAAAAGAAGTCAAAAGAGACAGTCCGATCTTTTTGAAAAACGAATTAACTTAAAGCCATATGAGTATCCAGAGCTTTATGAATATGTTCCAGCGATAAGACATTCTTATTGGATCCACTCGGAATTTAATTTTACAAGTGACATTCAGGATTTTAAGTCAAGATTGACGGATTCTGAAAGAAGTGCTATCAAAAATACTATGTTAGCAATTTCTCAGATTGAAGTGGCTGTTAAATCTTTTTGGGGAGATCTTTACCAGAGAATTCCTAAACCAGAGATTGGTTCTGTAGGGTCAACATTTGCAGAAAGTGAAGTTCGCCATGCGGATGCTTACTCTCACTTACTGGAGATATTAGGATTAAATTCAGAATTTAAGGAGCTTAAAAAGAAACCGGCTATTATGAAAAGAGTTCGGTATCTGGAAACAGCACTCAAAAATTCAAAAAGTGATGATAATAGAGAATATGCTGAGGCTATTCTTTTGTTTTCATTATTTATTGAGCATGTTTCTTTATTTTCTCAATTTTTAATTATCATGGCTTTTAATAAACATAAAAATATGTTAAAGGGTATTTCTAATGTGGTGGAGGCAACTTCTAAAGAGGAACAAATTCATGGTGATTTTGGTATTGATTTAATTAAAATTCTTCAGAAGGAAAATCCTGATTGGTTTACATCGGAATACCATAAAAATATTCAAAATCTATGTGAAGAGGCCTTTGAGGCTGAGAAGGATGTTGTGGATTGGATTTTTGAAAACGGAGAACTTGACTTTTTACCAAAGTCAGTGATTAATGAGTTTTTAAAAAATAGATTTAATAATTCTTTAGAAAGCATTGGAATTGAAAAAGCTTTCGAAATAGACCAAGATTTGGTTTCCCAAACTGAGTGGTTCGATGATGAAATCATAGGAACCAAGCATGGAGACTTTTTTGTAAAACGTTCTATAAATTATAGTAAAAGAACACAA
>MDSW01080594.1_pt1 | contig 50695 bp, 48 predicted proteins | sample 811171 | NCBI WGS metagenome assembly MDSW01 (sample SAMN05326641, study PRJNA326480) | marine metagenome | isolation source: seawater | place: Atlantic Ocean: North West | collected 2012
AAACATGAATGGGACTAGTTGGGGGTTAAGCTATACTTTATTGCCCTATACTGGTATAGATGAAAACATAGCGAATGCTGATGTTGATTATGAAATTGGAGCACACTTTCAAACAAACCTTTACAGCACAGGCAGGACTAACATTACTGCTGGTATTCATGATTTTTTACTTAATGATGATGAGACAATATCAATTAAAGACTTATCTTTATTTATGAACTTTTCAAACGATTTATCTATAAATAATTACAACTTAACAACAGTGCTAGGTCTAGGAAGTGGCAGAATAGCATTTGACCCCCACACCTCTTACACGACATCCAGTGGTTTCGGTCTTTTTGCTGCACTTCGGCTTAACACACCTTATTTAAGGGATTGGGGCGGAGTTGATTTGATTACTGAATTCTTACATAGTGGTCTCAATATTGCACTGTCAATACCTTTTACAAAAGAGTATAAATTTTCATTAGGAGTCACACATATTGAGAATTTATCAGATTTTTCAAATCAATCAGATGATGAGAATCCACAGGCTTTAGAGAAAGACTCTCCCGCAGTTTGTGTTGGCTTAGATATAAACTTACCTAAAATAAACTCTAACAAAACCCAAAGAGCAGCCCAAGAATATCCTATCTTATTTATTAATGGCAGGGTAGACTCATCTTTATTTCAAGCAGGCCAATACATTTATTATCTACAAGACTCTTTATCTATATTAAAACAAGAATTAAATACAATATCTGGTAAAAATACCTCGCTAATTTTAAAAAACAAAAATTTTCAAGACAGCTTAAATAATGTAATATTACAATCTAACATTAACGATGAAAAGCATAACAAAGCTATGCGGCATTTATCAAAATCATTAAGACTATATTATCAAGGTGATTTTAAACAAGCATTAAATGAGGTAGATATTGCTATTTCATTACAGCCGAACACAGCTATTGCCTATGCAAGAAAAGGGTCCATTTATTATAAATTAAACCAGCTTGATAGAGCAACACTAAATTGGAATATTGCATTGAAACTTGATCCTGAGTATGAGGAAGTTAGAGAAATGTTAAACGCTTTAAAAGAAAACAAATTAAGATCATTATCAACGAATTAAATTTAAAGGAAATTTTATGGATATAGCAACAATAGTAGGACTAGTTTTAGGTATTATTCTTATTGGCGGTTCTATGTTTTTGGAAAGTGCAAATTCAGGACTTTCTATAATTAATTTTTGGAGCACTTCTAGTATGATGATTGTGCTGGGAGGAACCTTATCAGCCACAGCAATAGCTTTCAGATTAAACGAAGTTAAAAATGTGTTTGGCTTAATTAAATTTGTATTTAAAAGACCTTCTTTTAAGTTAGATGAATTAGTAGACGATATTGTTAATTTAGGTGAAGCATATAGAAAAGACAGAAAAAGTTTAGAAGCTGCTTCTCAAAATATAAAAAATAGATTTTTAAAGGACGGTATTGTATTTATAGTCCAAGGAACACCTAAGGAGGATCTCAGAACAATTATGCATACTAGAGAAGAATACCGTGAAAGAAGAGAACAAAACGAAGCAAATTTAATGAAAACTCTCGGTACATATTCACCAGCATTCGGAATGGTTGGAACGTTAATTGGTTTAATAATGATGTTGTTAGGTATGGGTAGCGCTGAAGGTGGAGATGTAGCTGCAACCCTAGGAGCATCAATGTCAGTTGCATTAATTACTACTTTCTATGGAGCAGTGTTAGCCAATTTATTATTTTTACCTTTTTCAGAAAAAATTAATTCTAGAAACAAAGAAAATACAATTGCAGGCGAGCTTGTAATTGAAGGATTATTGTTAATTCATCAAAAAAAACATCCAATTTTAATTAGAGATATGCTAAATTCATATATTCCACCTGGACTAAGAAAGACATCGGAAGAATAAAATGCCTCTAAATAAGAAACAAGAGCAAGAGGTTGAAGAGGGTTTACCACTATGGATGGGCACATTTGCAGACATGATGACTTTATTATTTGCCTTTTTTGTCCTTTTATTTTCGATGGCAACTATTGATCCTGTTAAAGTTTCAGCAATGCAAGACGCAATGATTGAAGGCACAGTTTCAATTAATAATGATTCTGTAATGGATAACACTAGCCAAAAAATGATGTCTGTAAATCAAATTAAAGAAAGCTTAGAAAGTATTATTGATTCATTGGATTTAGGCGATGATGCAACTATATCAAGTGATCCGAGAGGTGTGGTTTTAGAAGTAGATGGTGATATTTGTTTTCCATCTTTAAGTTCCGATTTAGATTTACAATTTATAGAAATACTTAAAGAGGTTACCTCACAAGTTATGTCTCATCCATATGATAAAAGAACAGTGATAATTGAAGGGCACTCTGATAGCGACCCAATTAGGCCTGACCAAAAATATCATAAAAACCCAGCAGTTAATGCTATTGAGGTTTGGAGGACCAACAGACATTTATCATCTGCTAGGGCATCAGAAGTTGTAGAATATTTAGTAGATTCTTTAAATATAAATGCTGGCAGATTGGTTGCTGCAGGTTATGGAGAATTTTGGCCGTATGGCGCATCTTGGAATGATGTAAAATCAGGCGTCGTTAACGAAAATTTTATTGCTAATGCCAACAAAACTGTCGAACAACGCAATAAAAACAGAAGAGTTAAAATTATTTTTTCAAAAAATTAGTATATTTACTTAGGAGAAGAGTATGATAAATAGATTTTTTAAAATATTAAGCAATAGTTTGCTGGTTATGTTATGTAACATGATTATGTCATCAACTTTAACGTTAAATGTTAGTGATTTAGATAAATTTCAGATTGAAAACAATCTCAATTCTAAAATAACTAGCGTAATAAGAGATTTGCTTAATTATCAGGACAACCAGTTTGCTGTCACAAGTAATGTTTTGATTTTAGATTCAAGAAACAGCGGTAATTCAGTTTCCAAAACCTTTGGAGCATTAGAGCTGGAGGGTATACTTCCGTCTGTTCCACAAAAAACACAACAAGCAGGCACCGCTAACATTGATGATTATAAAATTCAAATAAAAGATATTACTGTATGGTTAGATTATGAATTAGATATGATTAACGCACAACAAAATATTAGAAAAAGTTTATTTGATTCAATTGATTGGCTTAATGATTGTGAAAATTGTTTAAAATTTAGAACTAAACAGTTTACTGTATCTAAAAACGCGCAGAACAGTACAGCAAACATTAACCCAAACTCAATGAATCCAAATAATTTAGCGACAGAGGATGATCTAAGAATAATAGAGGACAACATTATTTATTTACAAGAACAGATTGAAAAATTTGATGAAAATAGTAATAATAATTCAGCAAAAAATCAATGGATGACAGATTTTTTAAATAAAGAACTTCAAGAACAAAAAGAATTAAACTCTGAATTGTCCGACCAATTAATTGAAAATGCAAAAAATATAATCAGAAGAGATTCTTCAATCATAATGAATACCACATTAGGACAAAAAGAAATTGCTCAAACAGCAATGCAAGAAAATAGTAGAATTGTTGAGAAGGTTTCTGACAATCAATTTGAAAACAATAGATACATGTTAATTGTTTTATTTGTTTTAATTGGAATTGTAGTATTGTTAGTGTTACTGTCTTTTTTTAATAAAGGTCCAAAAACAGTGTATTTACGTCCAAAATCAAATGATAAGACACCCTCTAAAGATGAAATAGTTTCTAATAATCAGCCCAATACACCTCAGAATCTATCCTCTTCAGATCAAATTTCAGAAACAACGAAAGCTTATGAAGACGAAAGTGTTATTCAGTCTGATTTAAAAACAATAAAGCAATCAGCTGTTAAAATGAGCGTTGGACAAAAACACCAGGCTTCACAAATTCTAAAAGATTGGCTAGATGATGGAAATAAAGAAGATTCAGGAAATAATGAACAAGTTGAGGAGAGCAATTAAATGATAAAAGATATTAATAATTTATCAGGTTTAGATAAAGCGGGCCTACTTTTTCAAATTTTAGGCGAATCCTTAGCCTTAACTCTTTTCAATGACCTTACCGAATCTGATTTACTTAAAGTAAGGATTCGCTCGAAAGAGTTAAAGCATGTTGCTGTTAGTTTAAAAAAAGAAATACTAGAAGAATTTTATTTTAAACTGCTTTCAAATCAAAATAAGAGTACAGAATCTCAGTCATCACAAGATTTATTTGATTTTCTTAATAATCTTAACAGTGAGCAACTTTATTACTTATTAGTAAACGAATCAAGCAGAGTAATAGCATTAGGAATAGATCAAGTTTCAGATAATAAAAAACACAGCTTTTTTAATAGACTAGAGGATCCTATACAAAAAAATGAAGTTATTATGGAAATTGGAAACCTTGATAACATTCCATTAGAAGCGGTTGTCACCATAGCAAATAATTTAAAGCAAAAGGTTGCTTTTCTACCTGCACCTAAAAATTTTTCAAGGGGTGGTGGAGAAAGTATGGCTAAAATTTTATCTCAAATGGACACTGATGAAGCGCAACAATATTTAGATCAAATTCAAGGCGAGGACCCTGATTTATATGACGCTATAAAACAACATTATTTAACTTTTGATGATTTATTAGAAATGCCAGAACATTTAATGAAAGATTTCTGGATGAACCCAGACGTTGATCCTGATGTACTAGCAAAAGCATTAAGGGGATATGATGAAGATACTATAAAGGCAATTGTTGAATTTTTACCAAAAAGAAAGCAAGCAATGTTTACTCCTATTGAAAAACCAATCGCTAAAAAAGAAATAAAAATAGCAAGAGCAGATTTAGTAGAAATAGCAAGAAATATGGTTAAGTCAGGAGAATTTAGTATGGATGATATTTTTGGTCAAGAGGAACTTGAATAAAATTCAATAATATTTTTAAGAGGAAGAGGAGATATTTTTCATATCTCCTCTTTTTTTTGCTTAATTTTCTAGTACAATACCCACTAGCAACACTATATCTAATACATTTAGTGTACCATCACCATTAACATCATTGCATGCATTATAACAATCTAATCCACATAATACTGCATTAACCGATAGAACAACATCTAGAACATTTAAAATATTGTCTCCATTTGCATCACCTAAAAGACATCCTGAACCATCATCAATGAGGCCATTCAAAATATTAATATCTTGTTGAATTTGATAACCTTGAAATTCTCCATCAGCAAATCCAATTTTAAGAACGTAAGTTCCATCATCTACACTTGGTATATTTTCAAACGTATGCTCAAAAATTGTCCCTTCTAAATATGTATGTGTTGAAGAAATTAAATTATTTTGATAAAAGCACAACCCATCAGCACCCTGTTCACAAAGCTGTATAGATTTAAACCAGGGCAAGTTGCCTTCTTCATTAACTGAATCAATATACTCAAGTGACACTTTTTGATTATCTATATCAATATTTAAATTATTAACAACGCAATTATTATTGCCTGCTTGTGTTTGGGTAGCCATTATCATTAATCCAGGCGCAGTTTGATCTAGCAAAGTAATATCAATATCAAAACCAGATAATCCAGCTTCTACAGTCACACCTAAAGCAATAAACCCTTCAAAAGAATTAGGCCACGTACCCCAACTAGAATCACCAGTTATTTGAATTAAATCAATTGCTGCCTGCATATAGTTACCGGAAGTCGAGACATTAGTTAAATCGCCAATTTTTTCAAACCCGCTAACATCACCAGTTGCAAGATCACCTGTTATTTTATATAGACCAGGACTTAGTTGACCAAATCCTCCATTGCCATAGCCTATTGCATAAGCAACAGCATCATCTGCTTCAGGATTTACAATTGCTACTCCATATAAGTACCATGGGCCAAAGAACCCACCATCTTCTTGGCAACAACCACCAGAAATACCCATTGACATGAAAATATTGTTTTCACTATATGTTCCTCTTAAATCAAAAATATCTTGATTAGATGAAACATCACCCGCTTCATCTTCTGCTAACAGCGCATAGTGACTAGCTGGCGGAGGAAATGAATTATCTTGATGAAATGGTGTTTGTGAAACGAGAATACGACCATAATCAAAGCCTAAAGGTTCTGAATCTGCAGCTCCTGATAAATACCAATGTATATTTTGATTTCCATTATTTGGAACAATAGACTCCCAAGTATTTTCATATCCTGGGATATTTAACGGATAAGCTGATGCTTCAACCCAAGTATTTTGATTGTCTGTAGATAAGTACATTTTTGCTTCAGGATTAGCAGCTAATAGTTCAGGTGATAAATCTACATTTACAATAAATTCTTCTCTTGGTGCTGTAGATGCTAAATTACTTAATATTTCATTTCGAGACTGATTATTTTTATATAATTTTTTTGCTTCCATAGCTTGTTCCCAAACAATTTGAAACATTTGTTTTTTAATTTCATAACTAGAATTTTGATCATTTAAAGTGTTTGCATAAAACACACTTGTTATGGTTATTAAAATTATTAAATAATTCATATAAGTTCCTTTTTTTAAATTTATCTAAAGTTATTATTTTTTTTTGTGAGCTACAATACAATTTTTAGCGGCACTTAATCTTGCAATTGGAATTCTATATGGTGAACAACTAACATAATTTAGGCCTATTTCTCCACAAAACTTTATTGATTTAGGATCACCACCGTGTTCTCCACAAATTCCAATTTTTAAACTTTTCTTTCTTCTTCTTCCATCTATTACAGCCTTTTTAATTAACCTACCTACACCATCAACATCTATAGTTTTAAATGGGTCTTCATCAAAAATATTGTTATCAAAATAATTTTGAATGAAACTGCCAATATCATCCCTAGAAAAACCGTACGTAGTTTGAGTTAAGTCATTTGTTCCAAACGAGAAAAAGTCTGCATGAGAGGCAATTTCCCCCGCAGTTAAGCATGCTCTAGGAAGTTCAATCATTGTGCCAATTTTATAATTTATTTTAACATTAGTTTTTTGTTCTATTTGGGTTGCAATTTTTTCTACAAGGTTTTTCTGAAAAATGAATTCTTTGTCTGTGCTTACTAACGGAATCATTATTTCTGGCTTAGGATTATAACCCTCTTTAATTAACCGTGCTGCTGCTAGTAAAATTGCCTCAACTTGCATTTCTGCAATTTCAGGAAAAGAAATAGATAATCTACATCCTCTATGCCCTAACATTGGGTTTATTTCAAATAAATCAATAATTCTATTAATTATTAATTTGCTTTTTACACCCATTTCCTGCGCAAGACTATCAATTAATTTTATGTTTTTTTGCGAAGGTAAAAATTCATGTAACGGAGGATCTAATAATCTTATTGTTACAGGTTTAGGCGACATAGTTTTTAATATTCTGTAAAAATCATTTTTTTGGTAGGGAAGTAACCTCATAATAGCTTTTTTTCTAGAAGTAGAATCGTTTGAAAGTATCATTTTTTGAACATTTCTAATTCTTTTTTTATCAAAAAACATATGCTCAGTTCTACATAAGCCAATCCCCTCAGCTCCAAGCTTTATTGATAGTTTAGCATCTTTTGGGTTGTCTGCATTTGTTCTCACTTTTAACTTTTTGATTTTATCAGACATTTCCATTAAACGTTTAAAAAAAAGATTATCTGAAAAATTAGATTTTACTAAGCCAATTTTTTTATCATAAATTGTTCCAATAGAACTATTAATTGTAAACCAGTCCCCCTGTTTATACTTAATGTCATTTACCGTTAAAATTTTATTTTTTAAATCTATATTTAGTTTTGAGCAGCCAACGACACAAGGTTTACCCCACCCTCTAGCAACTAATGCAGCGTGCGAAGTCATACCCCCCTTTGCTGTAATAATTGCCTCTGATACATGCATTCCTTGCACATCTTCTGGTGATGTTTCATGTCTTACTAAAATTACTTTTTTCTTTTTTGCATGCCATTTTTCTGCATCTTCTGCACTAAATACAATTCTTCCATGAGCACCACCCGGACTAGCAGGTAAGCCTGTTGCAATCGGTATATATTCTAATTCTTTAGTAGGATTAACCTTAGTATGCATTATCTCATCTAAATTTTTTGGTGTAATTCTACTAATAACATCATTTTGTGATATTAATTTATCATCATACATTTCTATTGCAATCCTAATTGCAGCATCCCCAGTCCTCTTGCCAGTTCTAGTTTGCAGCATCCATAATTTTTTATCTTCAACAGTAAATTCTATATCTTGCATTTCTTTGTAATGTTTTTCAAGTTTCTTTTTAATTTTTAATAATTTAATATATATTTTTGGAAATAATTTTTCTAAGGTATCATTGTTTTTTGTTTGGCTAGTTTTACTATTTTCATTAATTGGTTTTGGCGTTCTAATACCTGCAACAACATCTTCTCCTTGTGCATTTTCTAGCCACTCACCATACAATTCATTTTCACCTGTCGATGGATTTCTAGTAAAAGCTACCCCGGTTGCAGAATCTTCACCTAAATTACCAAATACCATACTTTGCACATTAACAGCAGTGCCCCATTCATCAGGAATTGATTCAATTTTTCTATATTGAACAGCTCGTTTACCATTCCATGATTTAAATACTGCCTCTATTGATCCTATTAACTGCGCTTTTGCTGAATCAGGAAAATCCATCCCTAAATTTCTTTTTATAGATTTTTTAAATTGAGAAATTAATTCCTTCAAATCTTCAACAGTTAAATCTGAATCTTTTTTAATTTTTCTTTTATTTTTTTGTTTTTCAAGAACATCTTCTAGTTTTTCTCTAATTTTAATTTGATGCTTATTTTCAGCTTTCTCCATCACTACATCAGCATACATCATTATTAATCTTCTATATGAATCATATACAAATTTTTCATTATTTGTTTTTTTTATTAAACCAGGTATAGTTTTTGATGTTAAACCAATATTTAACACTGTTTCCATCATACCTGGCATAGACATTCTTGCTCCAGATCTAACAGACAACAACAAAGGGTTTTTGGTGTCACCAAATTTTTTCCCTAGATTTTTTTCAATTTTTATTAGAGCTTTGTTTATGGCAGAATGAATATTTCTACCTAACTTTCCTTTTTCTAGAAAATGGTTGCAAATATGTGTAGGGATAGTAAATCCTGGCGGCACAGGTATTTTTAAATTAGACATTTCTGCTAAATTTGCGCCCTTACCACCAAGTATATTTTGTTGATTAGCATTACCTTCAGTAATTCCTGAACCAAACAAATAAACGTTTTTCATATTTTTTATAATTATTAATTATGATTAGATTTAACAAAGTATAATCTACATTAAATGATATATTTGTGAAATATATTTATAGAAATAGGAGGAAATGTGAAAGTTGAAAGAATTAATAGAGGAACATGGGGAAAGCTTAGAGCATACTTTGATTTAAGAACTTCTGATGGTTTTGTAATTAAAGGCTTTAAAATTGTTGAAGGCATAAACGGTTTATTTGTTAGCATGCCTAGCCAAAAAGGAACTAATCAAGAAGGTGGTGAAGAATGGTATGATACTGTTTGGGCTGATAAAGACGTAAAGGATGAACTAGAAAAAATAGCAATTCGTGAATATGGCCAAGATAACCCAGAAGGCTCACAACCATTTAATAATGAAAGCACTCAATCTCCAGAAAGCAATACACAAGACGTAAAAAACGAGGAATTTAATGATGATGATATTCCATTTTAATATAAAGATTTTATATGTTTAAATTTCTTTTTTCATCAATAGGTCAAAAAATGCAAATTGCATTTTCAGGTTTTGCGCTGTCAGTATTTTTGCTATTTCATTTATTTAATAATTTAGTTCTGTTCACAGGAAAAGAAAACTTTAACAATATGGTAAGTTTTCTTAAGAGCGTTCACCTACTAGTAAGAATATTAGAGTTTGGACTTGTTGCGATTATACTTTTACATATTGTTAATGCAATAGTTACCACGATAAAGAATAAAAAAGCAAACAATGGTAAATATGCAGTTTCAACAGACACTGCCCCCAGATCATCCAAAACAATGATTTGGTCAGGACTAGTAATATTGTTCTTTTTTATTATACACTTAAGATATTATTGGTATACCTTTCAGCTTTTAGATAAAGATGCAAATTTTTATGATTACATGCTGTTAAATAAATTTGGTTTTCTTGGCCACACCCCAACAGCAATAATTTACATTGCATCAATATTATTAATATCAACACATTTAAAACATGGATTTATGTCAATATTTAAGACGTTTGGTGTTCCCTTAAAATATAGAGAAGGCATTCTAAAATATGTGGCAGCATTATTTTGGGCAGTTATACCAGCAGGATTTATTATCGTTATATTAGGTATACAACTAGGTATTATAAGCTAGTTTGTCTACATTTTAATACTTTGTCTACAAAATTCTTTTCTCGTTAATATATTTGTTTTACATTATATATTGTAGGATTTAGAAATATTTAACTTTATACAATTAATCGTGCAAAACGTGTATGATAATAAATTTTTTTTGTTTAAGTTATGAGTATGAGAGAAATGAACATTGAAGATAAAAGAGAAGATTTTGGTTATGACGAAAATCTTTTCAAAAACTTTTTAAAAGATAACCCTGATATACCAAAAGGAACTTTTCAGATAAAGAAAAGAGCTTCCTCCTATTATTGGTATTATACTCTGAGCGCGAAATTAGATAGCAGAGTTAAGTATATTTCAAAAGCAGAAATCATTAAAGAGGGTAAAAATTCAAGTTTTATGCTTGCATTAGAGTTGCTTAAAGGAAAACTTGAGGAGTCGTCACGCTTAAAATCTAATCAACCTGATGGACCATTGAAAGATATGTGGACAAGCCATAAATTTTCAATGAACCTTGTTAACCCTGCAAACAAAAGAAAATACAAAGTAATTGTTGTAGGAACAGGCTTAGCTGGTGCTTCTGCATGCGCAACATTGGGAGAGTTAGGTTATAATGTTGATGCTTTTTCATTTCATGAGTCACCAAGAAGGGCCCACAGCATTGCAGCTCAAGGTGGTATCAATGCTGCAAAAAATTATCGAAACGATGGTGATAGTATTTTTAGACTATTTTATGATACAATTAAAGGTGGTGATTATCGCTCTAGAGAATCAAATGTATATAGATTAGCAGAAATTAGTAACAATATTATTGATCAATGTGTAGCACAAGGTGTTCCTTTTGCGCGAGAGTATGGAGGCTTACTTGATAATAGGTCATTTGGTGGTGCACAAGTCTCACGAACTTTTTATGCACGCGGACAAACTGGACAACAATTATTATTAGGTGCATATTCTGCATTAACTAGACAAATGAATCTTAAGAAAGTAAAATTTCATTCTAGAACTGAAATGGTTGATATTATAGTAATTGATGGCCAAGCCAAAGGAATTGTCACAAGAAATATTTTAGATGGATCTATAAAAGCACATATGGCTGACGCTGTTGTACTTGCAACTGGTGGATATGGAAATGTTTTTTATTTATCAACAAATGCTATGGCTAGTAATGTCACTGCGACTTGGCGCGCTCACAAAAAAGGTGCTTTCTTTGCAAATCCAAGTTTTTGTCAAATTCATCCAACATGCATACCTGTATCAAGTGATCATCAGTCAAAGCTAACATTAATGAGTGAAAGTTTAAGAAATGATGGTAGAGTTTGGGTACCTAAAGAAAAAGGTGATAAAAGAAACCCTAAAGAAATTCCAGATAATGAAAGAGATTACTATTTAGAAAGAATTTATCCTTCTTTTGGAAATTTAGTACCAAGGGATGTGGCTTCAAGAAGAGCGAAAGAAATGTGCGATATGGGTCATGGCGTTGGAGAGACTGGATTAGCCGTATATTTAGATTTTGAAGATGCTATCAATAGATTAGGAGAATCTTCTGTTGCTGCAAAATATGGTAATTTATTTGATATGTATAAACAAATAACTGGAGAGAATCCATATAAAACACCTATGAAAATTTATCCAGCCATTCATTATACAATGGGTGGTTTGTGGGTAGATTACAATTTAATGAGTAATCTCCCTGGACTTTTTGTCATTGGAGAAGCAAACTTTTCTGATCACGGGGCTAACAGATTAGGAGCAAGTGCTTTAATGCAAGGATTAGCCGATGGATATTTTATTGCTCCAAACTGTGTCGGTAATTATCTAGCAACACAAAAACCAATTGATCAAAAACTTAACCATTCAATCATTGATGAAGACGTTAATAATGCCAAAATATTTTTCGATAAATTAATCAATACAAACGGTAGTCATTCAGTTGATGAAATACACAAAAAATTAGGAAGATTAATGTGGGATCATGTGGGTATGGCTAGAAATGAAAAAGGATTAAAATTTGTTTATGATGAAATTCAAAAACTAAAAGAAATTTTTAATAATGATATAAATATTCCAGGCAACCAAACCTTTAATCCTGAGCTAGAAAAAGCTGGACGATTAGGAGATTTTTTAGAGCTTGGCCAATTAATGGCTATTGATGCTTTAAATCGTAATGAATCTTGTGGTGGACATTTTAGAGAAGAATATCAAACTGAAGAAAATGAAGCACAAAGAAACGATAAAGACTATGCTTATGTATCTGCATGGGAATTTAACCAAGACATTAAACAGTCAAAATTACATAAAGAGAATCTAGATTTTAAAGAAGTTAAACTTACTTCAAGGAGTTACAAGTAATGAAATTAAATTTAGAAATATGGAGACAGGCTGATGCCAAAACTCAAGGCTATTTAGAAAAACATACTTTAGACGGTGTTACGGGTGATATGTCTTTTTTAGAGATGTTGGATCTATTAAATAATAAGCTCGTATCAGAAAATAAAGAAGTTATTGCTTTTGATCACGATTGCAGAGAAGGTATTTGTGGAACATGCGGTGTTGTAATAAACGGGAGACCTCATGGTCCAATTTCTGGTGTAACAACATGTCAACTGCACATGAGAAGTTTTAAAGATGGTGATACAATTATAATTGAGCCTTGGAGAGCAAACTCTTTTCCAATTATTAAGGATTTATCTGTTGATAGAACTGCATTTGATAGAATCATGGAGTCAGGTGGTTATGTCTCTGTATCTACAGGACAAGCAACTGAAGCAAATTCAATCCCCATACCAAAAGAAAATGCTGATGCTGCTTTTGAATCTGCCACATGTATAGGGTGTGGAGCTTGTGTTGCTTCTTGTAAAAATTCTTCTGCTATGTTATTTGTTGGTGCAAAAGTCACTCATCTTTCATTGCTGCCACAAGGGCAAGCAGAAAGACCTAATAGAGCTTATAATATGGTGAATCAAATGGATAAAGAAGGATTTGGTAACTGTACTAATACAGGTGCATGTGAAGTTACTTGTCCTAAAAATATTTCTATTGAAAACATTGTTACACTAAATAAAGAGTATATTAAATCAAACTTAAGTTAATTTGATTGCTCAAGTGTAAAACTAAAAGTCTTGGTCAGATATACGCCTACTTTTTCTTTGCCTTGGCGAGCTGGCTTCCACTTTGATTTTTTTATAACATCAATACAGACTTGATCTAAGCAAGGTATTGATTGTAATATTGCAACCGTTGATAAATCAACTTTGCCTACTTCATCAACATAAAATTCAACTACTACTTTACCTTCTACCCCAGCTGTTCTACATATTTCAGGATATCTTGGCGCCAATGGTTTTTTGGGTGTAGGAGCTCTATCATATGCAACAAACTTCCTTGTTGAACCCTTCTTTTTTGAGGGTGGTGTAGACCAAGAATCAAACCCTTCTATATCAGTGTCCATAAAGTCTAGAGTATCAATTTCTGTGTCTTCATCAGCCTCAATTGGTATTGCGGGTCTTGCACTTTTAAATTTTTGTTGTTGTTGAATTTGTGTAACAAGTTCAACTTTTAAAATCTCAGTATATTCTGCTTCTTCAATAATTATTTCACTTTCAATAACTTGTGGAAATAAATAAAATAATGAGATTAAAGTCATCATTACTGATATAAAAACAGTTCTAATTCTTAAAGGATAAGTTTGCTCATAATAATCTTTTCTCATATCTAAATACCACTTATTTTTTTTGCAGCATAACTTAGTTTTAGAGCATTAGCTTCTCTACATTCATCATGAATTTTTTGAATTAATTCCATTGTAGTATTTTGGTCCGCTTTAAACTGCACTACCATTTTACCAGGATCAATACTTGACTCTAATTTAAATTTAAGTAGCTCACTTACATCATTTATATTAGTTAAAGTTTGATCATCTACACAAACGCTTCCATCTTTAGTCTGCCATATATATATAACAGTTTTTCTGTTCTCAAGTTTTTCTATTTTTTTTGCACTTGGATCTTGAACTTTTAATCCATCAAATGTTTTCATTACTGTCGTAACCATGAAAAAAATTAGCAACATGAATATTATATCAGGTAATGAGGCAGTTGATACTGTTGATTTACTTTTAGTCTTTTTATTTATGTTCATGATTCAACCACTGATATTTTTTTGCATTCTGCTAATTTTAATTGATCCAATACTTTTAAAAATGTTTGGTATTGTGCTTTTTGATCAGTTATAACAACAAAAATAGGTTGCTTTTCTTTACCATCAGCACCTGGAGGATTAGTAAGTTGAAACTCTTGAACTAAATTTCGAGCATTTTGTTCAATTTGATTGATATTCATGATTTCTCCGTCAAACAATACTTGCCCTGAAGATTTAACTAAAATTTTAGCAATTTCGTCTGCTTTTCTAGGTGAAGGATCTGATTCGTAAGGAGGTAAAATCATTGTTAAGCCTTCACCAGGATCAATTGTAGTTGTTACTAGGAAAAATACCAAAAGTAAAAATGCTATATCTGCCATTGATGATGAATTTATTTCATCAACTTCTCTTCTTTTCTTTATAATCATAATTATTTAGAAAAATTTTCCACAGATTTTAAAAAAGCATTTACTGATTTTTGAATTGAAACTATTTGATTATCAATTATATATAGTACTGTATTTTGAAGTATCTGTAAAATAACAGCAACAACTAAGCCAAATGCGGTTGTCAGTAAAGCTTGTGAAATACCTTCAGCTACAATTTTAGCACTAATATTGTCAGCAGCAGCAATCGCATCAAAAGCACTTACCATGCCCCATACTGTTCCTAAAAAGCCAAGCATAGGTGCTGTGGCAATGCACAAAGCTATCCATGTCATATTTTTTTCTAATGATGCCATTTCAACATTTGCTTGCGCATCAATAGATTTTTCAACACCTTCTGAACCTTTTTCAATGTTTGCAATGCCAACTAAAAATAAATTTGCTATTGGCCCTTGACCCTTTTCACAATAAGTTTGGGCTTCTAATGTTCCAGATGAGTCTAATTTATTCACAACATCTGAAGCAAAAGATTCTCCCCATTTAAGAGTGGAAACAAGGTGAATTAATCTTTCACCTACAAAAATAAGTCCAACGATAAAAATCCCTAAAATTGGCCACATGAAACTTCCACCGTTTATAAATAATTCAACCATTTTATCTCCTATTATTAAATACTAAATTATTCTAAATTATCTTTTGAAATATTAATATAAATTACTTTTCATACAAATAAATTTATAATGATAATTTAATTAATTTTTTTCAGAAAAATAAAAATTACTTGTAATCCCTTAAGACACTGATTGATTTAGTAATTTGATTATCATAAATACTTCTAATTTTATAACTCATATTTTTACCCCATAAAGAGTTAGCAACTTCTGCATAAATATCATATTTTATAAAATACCAATCTCTTTCAAGCTCATTAATATCATATGAAATTTCATTATCATCAAGCCATTTAATAAAATTTTCAAATTCAATGTTTATGATTTTTTTATTTTTAACGATATCATAAAAGTCATTTTCTTTTATTTTTTGAAAGTATAAATTATTTTGATTTTTGAAATAAGAAGCATATTTAAATATTGGCCTTTTATTGTTTAATCTTACTTTATTCTTTAAAAACAATATAAAATCTTCTTCATAATTAACTTCAAAATCAGGCCAGATACCTCCTCCACCATATACTATTCTACCACTTTTTGTATAGTGTTTTGTTTTATTTAGTGTTGTATCTTCAATAGAATTCTGATCATAATAGTTTCCTATACCCTCATCGTAAGGTCTTTGTATTAATCTACCTGCAGGTGTAAAATATTGAGCAATAGTTATTCTTGCTGCAGAACCATCCATTAAATCAATTTGTCTTTGAACCAATCCTTTACCAAAACTTCTTTCACCAACTACATATGCTCTATCTAAATCTTGCAGCGCTCCTGATACAATTTCACTGGCACTAGCTGAGCCATTATTAATAAGCACCACTAAATCATATTTTTTATCATAAATGCTTTTTGAGCTAAAATAAACTTCATTTGCTGATCTTATTTTACCCTTAGTATATACAATGGTATCTCGATCTGTTAAAAATAAGTCAACCATTTTGACAGCTTGCCCAAGTAAACCGCCACCATTATTTCTTAAATCTAATATTAGTTTTTCAATGCCGTCTCTTTCTAAATTATAAAGCGCCTCTGATAATTCTTGATAAGTATTATTAGCAAATCTATTTATTTTAACATAACCTATTTTTTGATCTTCGTATTGGTAAGCTGCAATAACACTTTTAATAGGGATTTTATCTCTTATTAGTGTAACTTCAAAAGTTTCTATTTCACCTGGCCTTTGTATTTGTATTTGTACCTCACTACCCTTTTTACCCCTTAATTTTTTGAATATTTGATCATTTGAAAGTTTATAAGCAGACTCATCATTTATTTTTATAATTTTATCGCCAGGCTGCAAACCCGCTCTTTCTGATGGCGTTTCTGGAATAGGAGAAATTACTGTGATAAATCCATCAATCATACTGAATTCAATACCAATACCTTCAAATTCGCCTTCAAACTGTTCACTAATTGATTCATACTCTTTTTTGGATATATATTGTGAATGCGGATCCAATTCTTCAAGAAATCCTCTTATTGCTCCTTCCATAGCTTCATTAATATCAAAATCTTCAAAATATAACTCTTGAGCTAAAGTTACCACTTGATTTAGCTTTTTAAAAGCTGATAGAGGACTAGCGCCTAATTGAAATAAACTGAACACCAATATCAATACAATTAATATATATTTTGTTTTTCTCATATGTATAAAAATACAATAATATTTTATATATTTTATGCTTTGAATATTTTTTTTTATTTACAAAATATAGTGGATTATGAGTAATCATCAGAAATACATTTCTATTAAGGGTGCCAGAGAAAATAATTTAAACAATATTGATATTAAAATACCTAGAGATAAATTTGTTGTTATTACTGGGCTATCAGGATCAGGTAAATCATCGTTGGCATTTAATACTATATATGCAGAAGGACAAAGGCGTTATGTAGAATCTTTATCATCATATGCAAGGCAGTTTATTGGCATTATGGAAAAACCAGATTTAGACTACATTGAAGGTTTGTCTCCATCTGTTTCAATTGATCAAAAGTCTTCTTCAAGAAATCCAAGATCTACTGTTGGTACAGTTACTGAAATTTATGATTATTTAAGATTATTATTTTCTAGAATCGGTTCACAACATTGTATAAAGTGTAATAAGGAAATTACAAAACATACCATAGAGGATATTCTTAGTTTTGTACTTTCTTTACCAAAAAACACACGTATTACTATATTAAGCCCAATTATTAGAAATCAAATTATTAAAGATAAAAGCTTTATTAAAAATTTTCAAAAAGAAGGGTTTATAAGATGCAGAATCAATGGGTCTATAAAAGATTTTTCATCAATAAAGCGTATATCTAAAACAAAGAAATATAATGTTGAAATAGTAGTAGATAGATTAATTATTAAAGAAAACATACATGATAGATTACTACAATCACTTGAGTTGGCATATAAGCTTGGAAATGGAATATTATTTATAAACTATGATTCCAAAGATAAATTTTTTTGTGAATCTTTATACTGCTATGATCACGATATAAGCTATGATATTTTGCAGCCTAGTAATTTCTCATTTAATTCTCCACTAGGTGCGTGTAAAAGCTGCGATGGATTAGGAACATCAATTTCTTTAGATCCTGATTTGATTATTACCAATTATAATAAGAGCATTAAACAAGGGTGTATAGAACCTTTGGGACCACAACCAAGTGATAATTGGTATGGTAATATTTTAAAAGAGCTATCAGATTCTTTAGGATTTTCATTTACAACACCATGGAAAAATTTATCGCATGAAATTCAAAATATTATTTTATATGGACCATCAAATAAAATTAAACTATCAGTTCATTCACAAAAAGGTATACTGAATCATAATTACGAAGGTATCATACCAAATCTTACCCGAAGATATCATAACACACATTCATCTTATATTAAAGATTGGATTGAAAAATATATGACTATACAACCATGCTCTGAATGCAAGGGAGCCAGACTAAACCAAAAATCTCTTCATACTTATATAAATCAAATCAATATTAATGAAATAACGCAAAAACCTATTCACAGCTTATTTAAGTTTATAAATGATCTTGATTTAACAGATTCAAAACGACATGTATCAAATGAAATTTTAAAAGAAATTAAAAACAGGTTAGAATTTTTAATAAATGTTGGTTTAGATTATCTTACTTTGAACAGATCCTCAAGGACACTATCTGGTGGAGAAATGCAACGTATTAGATTAGCAACTCAAATAGGCTCGCAACTTGTAGGCGTCTTATATGTTTTAGACGAACCTTCAATTGGGCTTCACCCAAGAGATAATGCAAAATTAATAAAAACACTTCAACAATTAAAAAGCTTAGGCAACACAGTATTAGTTGTTGAGCATGATGAACAAATGATGAAATTATGTGATTGGATTATAGATTTAGGGCCTGGAGCAGGTGTAAATGGAGGCAATATTGTAGCTCAAGGTACACCAAAAAAGATCCAACAAATAAAAGAATCTGTTACAGGACAATTTTTATGTGGCCAAAGAAAGATTTTAACACCAAAATTTAGGAGAACAGGCCAAAACAAACAATTATCATTAATAAATGCAAAAGGAAACAATTTAAAAAATATTTCTATATCTATTCCTTTGGGTTGTTTTGTTAGCATCACTGGAGTGTCTGGTTCTGGAAAGTCAACGCTTATAAATCAAACACTTTATCCAATACTAGCACAAAAGTTTTTTTCGAATCGTTTAAAACCTCTTAGTTACGGTGAAATTAATGGAGTAGCTTATTTAGATAAAGTCGTTAATATTACTCAGTCTCCCATTGGGAAAACTCCTAGGTCTAATCCTGCTACATATACAGGAGTTTTTGGACATATACGAGATTTATATAGTCAGCTTCCTGATGCAAAGGTTATGGGATACAAACCTGGAAGATTTTCTTTTAATGTTAAGGGAGGTAGATGTGAACATTGTCAAGGAGGTGGATTAATTAAAATAGAAATGCACTTTTTATCTGATGTATATATTACTTGTGAGAGATGCAAAGGAAAACGATTTAATAATCAAACTTTACAAATCAAATATAAATCGAAAAATATTTATGATATATTAGATATGACTATTACAGAAGCTTTCAAATTTTTTAAATCTCATAAACCTATTGCAAGAAAACTTAACACTTTATGTAAAGTTGGACTTGGATATATAAAATTAGGTCAACAAGCAACAAGTTTATCTGGAGGAGAATCTCAAAGAATCAAATTATCAACCGAATTATCAAAAGTAAATACAGGGAAAACATTATATATTTTAGATGAACCAACTACAGGGCTACATTTTCAAGATATTGAAATGTTAATTGAAGTCTTAAATAGTTTAGTAGAAAAAGGCAATACTGTTTTGGTGATAGAGCATAATTTAGATGTTATAAAATCATCAGATTGGATTATAGACTTAGGACCAGAAGGGGGAGACAAAGGTGGTTTTATAGTTGCTCAAGAAACGCCAGAAGAATTAACTAAAATTAAAAATTCATACACTGGCAAATTCCTAAAAAATATTTTGTAAATACCACTTTTTTTCAGTGCTATATTATAATTATATTACAGAGGCGTAATTGAATATGGATAAACAAAATCATCAAGAAGACGAAAAAATAACAACTCCTGATCAGCTGATAGAGGATATCAATACAGATAAATCACTTAGGCCAATGACATTTAACGATTTTGTTGGTCAAGAACAAATTGTTGCCAATTTGAAAATATACATTGAAGCAGCAAAAAATAGGTCAGAGTCCCTTGATCATGTTTTATTGTTTGGTCCACCAGGCCTAGGAAAAACTACTCTAGCAAATATTATTTCTAAAGAAATGAATGTTAATATTAAGATGACATCTGGGCCTGTGATTGATAGAGCTGGAGATTTAGCAGGCATTTTAACTAATTTAATTGAACATGATGTTTTATTTATTGATGAAATTCATAGACTAAATAGCGTTGTGGAAGAATATCTGTATTCAGCGATGGAGGATTATTCAATTGATATTATGATTGATAAAGGACCGAATGCTAGGAGTGTCCAGCTATCCTTAAGTGAGTTTACTTTAATTGGGGCAACCACTAAACTAGGAAATTTAACTTCACCTTTACGCGATAGATTTGGTGTTATTTTAAGATTAGATTTTTATAATCACGAAGATTTATTACAAATAATTAAACGGTCAGCTAAAATATTAGATATAGATATTAACGAAAATGCAGCATCAGAAATAGCTAGAAGATCAAGAGGCACTCCAAGAATTTCTAATCGTATTCTTAAAAGAGCTAGAGATTTTGCAGATATAAAAGCAGATGGCAAAATTACTCACGATATAGCAAAATTGACTTTATCTAAATTAGACATTGATGATTCAGGCCTAGATTTTATGGATAGAAATATTCTTAATACTTTAATTTTAAAATTTAATGGAGGCCCAGTAGGGCTAGAATCATTAGGAGTAGCTTTATCAGAAGATTCTAGAACAATTGAAGAAGTGTATGAGCCTTATCTTATTAAGGAAGGATTCATACAAAGAACACCAAGAGGAAGAAAAGCTTTACAAAAGGCATACAAACATTTGAAAATTGATTTCAATGAAGAAAATAAATAAAATTTAATAAAGGGGATAAAATGTTTTTTGGAACAGTAGAAAAACCACCACGTTTATCAGAGTTTGATTTAGAAATACCAGAAAAATTAATTGCTAAAAATCCATCTAAAAAAAGAGATGAGTGCAAATTAATGGTTCTAAATCGTAAAGATAAAACAATTGAACATAAAAAATTTAAAGATGTAGGATCTTATTTTAAAAAAGGTGAGGTTTTAGTCTTAAATAATACTCAAGTTTATCCTGCACGTTTATATGCAAAAAAAGATAAATCAGATGCTAAGGTAGAAGTTTTTTTATTACGCGAGCTAGCTAATAATTTATGGGAAGCTATGGTAAAGCCAGCACGTAAAGTAAGAATAGGTAACAAATTAATTCTTAGCAAAGATATTTCATGCGATGTCATTGACAACACTGTATCTGGAGGGCGTGTATTAAGATTTGATTACGATGAAAAAGAGTTGTATAATTTTATAGATAATAATGGAAACTGCCCTTTGCCTCCATATATTGATAGAAAGCCTGTAGAATCAGATAAAGTAAATTATCAAACGGTATATGCAGAAGAGCGTGGATCAGTTGCTGCTCCTACAGCTGGTATGCATTTTACCAAACCCCTTTTAAATAAAATTGAAAAATCAGGAGTTAAAATTGCTACAATTACTTTACATATTGGTTTGGGGACATTTAAACCCATTTTAGTTGAAGATTTAACTAGACATAATATGGATTCAGAGTATTATTCTGTTCCCCCCTCAACAGCAACAGTGATAAATGATGCAAAATCAAAAAGAAAAAAAATTACTGTTGTCGGAACATCAACTATAAGAACCTTAGAGACAGTAGTTGTATCTGGTTTTCAGATTACAGCAAAAAAAGGATGGACAGATAAATTTATTTATCCGCCTTACAAATTTAAGATGGCTGATAGATTAATCACTAATTTTCATCAACCTCAATCGACATTAATGATGCTAGTTTCTGCATTTGCTGATAAAGAATTTATAATGGATGCATATTCAGAAGCTATTAAGAAAAAATATAGCTTCTATTCATATGGTGACGCTATGATGATTATCTAAAATGTTAAAAATTGGTCAAGGATATGATGTTCATCAACTAAAATCAGGCTTACCTTTAATTTTAGGTGGAGTAGAAATTGAACATGCAAAAGGCATTGCTGGACACAGTGATGCTGATATTTTAATACATGCTATTATTGATGCTATTTTAGGAGCATTTAATATGGGGGACATAGGTGCAATGTTTCCAAACGACGAAAAATGGTTAAATGCAACCGGACTCAATATGCTTTTACATATGAAAGAAAAAATTAAGTCCAAAGTTAATAAAATGAATATTATTAATATTGATTCTACTATTATATTACAAGCTCCTAAATTGCAATCCTATATTCTTCAAATGAAACAGAATATCGCTAATGCATTAGAAATTAGTCCGGATTCAATTTCTATTAAAGCAACAACGACGGACCACTTAGGGTTTATTGGCAAAGAAGAAGGAATAGGTTGTATAGCAATTTGTTTAGTTAATCATGAATAGTAATTCTCCAAGATTAAGATTTGCACCTAGTCCTACCGGATATTTACATGTTGGAGGATTAAGGACTGCACTTTATAATTTTTTTATAGCTAAACATTTTTCAGGATCATTAGTATTAAGGATTGAAGATACAGATCAAAATAGATTAGTAGAAAATGCAGAAGAAAATTTAATTAAAATGTTAAAATGGGCCGGCGTAAACTTTGATGAGGGTCCACATATTAGCAATCAAAAATATGGGCCTTACAGACAATCTGAAAGGTTACACATTTATAAAAAGTATTATTTACGCCTAATAGAAAAACAGCTTGCATACCCATGTTTTTATTCTGCTGATAGGATTAATGATTTAGCAACAGGTAAAATAACTTCTGAAGATGCTACCATTGAAGATGAAATATATAAGGATTTTATTTTATCTGAAGTATTGGAAAAAATGAAAAATGAAAAATTTGTAGTTAGATTAAAAATACCAAAAAATGAATCGATTGAATATACAGATTTAGTTAAAGGCACTGTAAAATTCGATCTTAATTTAATTTCTGATCCTATTTTAATCAAGTCTGATGGATTCCCAACATATCATTTTGCAAATGTTATTGATGATCATCTAATGAAAATAACTCATGTGGTTAGAGGTGAAGAGTGGTTGCCTAGCATACCCAAGCATATAGTTTTATATAATTCTTTAGGTTGGGAAAAGCCCCAATTTGCCCATTTACCTTTACTTCTTAATGATGATAAAAGTAAGCTATCCAAAAGAAAAAATGATGTTTCAATTGAGAGTTACATAGATAAAGGATACACAAAAGAAGCACTGGTCAATTTTTTATCATTATTAGGTTGGCATGAAAAAGGAGATAAAGAGATATACAATTTCAATGAGCTTATTAATTCATTTTCTCTAGATCGAGTTAATAAATCTGGAGCAATATTTGATGTGCAAAAATTAAATTCATTTAATAATTATTATATAAAAAACTATGAAACTAATCAATTAAAATTATTATTAGTAAATTTTGTACCAAAATCTTGGGAGTTAACAGATGAAATAATCGATCTTGTTAAAGATAAAGCTGTAACTTTGGCAGATTTTAAAAATTTACTACAATTTTTGTTTGAAGACATAATTTTGACAGAACAGCACCAAGAAATAATTAATTTAGATATATCACAAAAAATTTGTAAATCTTTTTTGGATGAATTTAATAATAAAAAACCCCTAAAAATAATAGCGCAAAATGTTCAACAAAATACATCTTGCACGCCTAAAGAGTTTTGGAACATAACAAGAATATCATTAACAGGAAATGAACACGGACCTTCTCTTGATGCGATTTTAAAAATATATGGATCAACTAAAGTAAATGCATTAATTAAAAATGTTCTCAAAAAGACTTAACACTAAATCATATGCTAAGATTAATTTAGGCCTTAAAGTTTTAGATTCATTACCTGATGGCTATCATTCAATAATAACAATAATGCAAGAAATTGATTTTTTTGATTTGATATCAATTTCACAAAAAGAACACAATAAAATACAATTAATTTGTAATGGACCAATAAGCGTACCAGATGATAAAACAAATTTATGTTACAAAGCTGCTAAATTAATTTATGATAATTATGATTGTCCACATGGATTAGATATTTCTTTAACAAAAAACGTTCCTACAGGCGCAGGGCTTGGCGGAGGTTCAAGTAATGCAGCAACAGTTTTAAAACAATTAAATGAAATTTTTGAACTTAAAATAAGTAAAAATCACTTACGTGAATTAGCATTGGAAATTGGCTGTGATGTACCATTTTTTATAGATGGAGGAATTCAGCTTTGTGAAGGCAAAGGTGAAAAATTAACTCCAATGTCGATTGATTTAAGTAAATATTTTATCGTTTTAATATTACCTAATTTTTCTGTTTCAACTAAATGGGCTTACAGTTTTTTTAAAAATGATTTGTGTAAAAGATTTGATAGCAATAAATTTCGGTCCTTTCAACAATGTGTTGATTGGACGTTGTTTGAAAATGATTTTGAAAAAGTAATTAACTTAACGTATCCGGAGATTGATCAGATTAGAAGCGTTTTAGAATCTCAAAAAGCTTTATTCGTTAGTCTGTCGGGCAGTGGCTCGACTATGTTTGGTGTTTTTGATGACATTTTAAATGTTGATTTAACAAATCACACACTTAAATCACACAATTCCCACATAGTACAGCCCATTTTTAAAAATTAAACTTTGGGGGATCGTCTAATGGCAGGACACATGGTTTTGGTCCATGGAATCGGGGTTCGACTCCCTGTCCCCCAGCATTATTATGAAGATATTTAGCGGAAATTCAAATTTATTACTTGCTACTGAAATAGCAAAATATTTAAAACTACCATTAGGATTGGTTGATATTGATCAATTTAGTGATGGTGAATTAAAAGTAGCCTTTAAAGAAAATATACGTGGTGAAGATGTTTTTTTAGTTCAAGCAACAAACCCACCAGCTGAAAATTTAATGGAATTACTTTTAATGCTTGATGCAGCAAAAAGGGCGTCTGCTAAGACTGTGACAGCAGTGATTCCGTACTTTGGATATTCTAGACAAGATAGAAAAGATCAACCTAGAGTTCCAATTTCAGCACGAATGATATTAGATTTAATAGCTTCGGTTGGTGTTGATCGAATGATTACGATGGATTTACATTCTCCTCAAATACAGGGTTTTACAAACGTTCCATTTGATAATCTATATTCTAGAATTGTATTATTTAATCGATTAAAAAAATATAATTTAAACTATGATACTGGAGTTGTTTTAGCACCAGATGTAGGAAGTGCTAAAATGAGTCAAGCATACGCAAAAAAATTGGGATTAGGTTTTGCACTAATTGACAAAAGAAGACCTTCACACAATGTATCTAAAGTTGTTAATTTAATTGGTGATTTAGAAAATAAGCAAGTATTTATCATTGATGATATGATTGATACAGCTGGCACAATATGCAACGCTGCAGTAACTGCTATGGAACATGGAGCTAAATCAGTTATAGCAATAGCAACCCATCCCGTTTTATCTGGTCAGGCTATTGATAAACTTCAAAAATCTCCAATACAAAAAGTCATTGTAAGTAATACTATAGCTATTAATGAAAAAAAACAGTTTAATAAATTAGAAATTATATCAATAGCTGAAATTTTTGCTGAAACAATCAAAAGAATTGATTTAGGTGGTTCAGTCAGCTCATTATTTAAATAAATAAGGAAAGAAATTATGCAAGAATACAAAATTGAAGTCGAAAAAAGAGAATTGAGTAGCAAAAAGTCGTTTGTTAAGGAGTTACGTTCTAATGGCCATATTCCAGGAGTTTATTATTCTCATGATTCAAAAGAAAGCATACCATTTATGGTAACATTAAAAAACCTTAGAGAAGCATTAAAATCGGACTCTCAGGTTTATAAAATTAATGTTGGAGGTAAAACAAGAGATGTAATCATGAAAACAATACAGTATCATCCTATCACAGAACAAATTCTTCACATTGATTTATATGGCGTTAAGATGGATGCAAAAGTTACTGTCAAAATTCCTATTATGTTTACTGGCCAATCAATTGGTGTAAAAGAAGGCGGTGTTTTAAATCAAAGTCTGACAGAATTAGATATTGCATGTTTGCCAGCAAATATTCCTCAAGACATAGAGATTGATATATCAAATTTAAATTTAGGCGATACTTTAAGAATAGAGGACATCAATTTAGCGGATGATTTAGAGATTGTTGGTGATAGTTCTATGTTGATTGCATCAGTAGTAGCGCCTGCAAAACAAGAAGAAACAACTGATGAGGATTCTTTAGAAGGTACTGAGACTGAAGATTTAGCAGCAGATGATTCATCTGAAAAAAGTGAAAGCGATTCTGAATAAATGTTAGTTGTAGGATTAGGAAATCCTGGATCTCAATATCAAAAAACTAAACATAATATTGGTTTTTGGATATTAGATAAATTAGCTGATGAGTTTTCAATTAATTTTAAATTAGGTAAAGGTGAGTATATGTATTCAAAACATAATAATGTTACTTTTTTAAAGCCTTTAACTTATATGAATAATAGTGGTATTGCTGTAAAAGAATATTTGAATTATTATAATACATCTATTCATGACATGTTAATCATCTATGATGATAATGATTTAGATATAGGTGATTATAAATTTAAAACTCATGGCAGTTCAGCAGGACAAAAGGGGGTTGATTCAATCATTTATCATTTAAAAACTGATAATTTTATACGTTTGAAAGTTGGTATTGGCAATAAATCTAGAAAGATACCACTAAAATCTTATGTTTTAAGTCCATTTACAGAGACTGAATCATTAGTGATTGATGAAACTATTAATACTTGCTGTGAGGCAATAAAATATTTAATTGATCATAACATCAATGATACTATGAATAAGTTTAATAAAAAAAATAAGGGGAAGAAATGAAGGAGTTATTAACAAAAATGCCAGAATTATTATTGCTATCAGGCATTATAGCTATGGTTTTTGTTTTTATAAAGGAAAAATGGGTTTCAAACCAACCTGTTGGCAATGATAAAATGAGAATCATTGCAAATAATATCGCTGATGGTGCAATGTCATTTTTGAAAGCAGAGTATAAAATTTTATTCTTTTTTGTATTGATTGTTGGTTCATTGCTAACATATGTTGGAACTACACAAGACAGTGGAGCATATCTAGGCTTTTCATTTCTTGTTGGTGCAATTTGCTCTGGATTAGCTGGCTTTATTGGAATGAAAGTTGCTACTAAGGCCAATGTAAGAACAACTAATGCAGCACAGGATTCACTTGGTAAAGCATTAAGTGTAGCGTTTGCTGGAGGTTCAGTGATGGGACTTGGTGTTGTAGGATTAGGTATTCTTGGCTTAACAGGATTATTCCTTTTATATAGCAATTTGTTTGATGCTCAAAAAGAATTAAATAATATTTTAGAGGCTCTTTCTGGATTTTCTTTTGGTGCTTCATCTATAGCTTTGTTTGCGAGAGTAGGTGGTGGTATTTATACAAAGGCAGCAGATGTAGGTGCTGATTTAGTAGGTAAAGTAGAAGCAGGTATTCCTGAAGACCACCCATTAAATCCGGCTACTATAGCGGATAATGTTGGTGATAATGTTGGTGATGTTGCTGGAATGGGTGCTGATTTATTTGAATCTTACGTAGGCTCAATTATTGCAAGTATGGTGTTAGGATCAGCATTAATGACAACTGGTGATATGAGCTTTATTTTATTACCTATAGTGTTAGCTGCAACTGGCATTATTTGTTCAATAATCGGCACATTTTTTGTTAAGGTACAAGATGGCGGCAGTCCACATAAAGCTTTAAATTTAGGCGAATTTATATCAGCCGGTTTGATGTTATTAGCATCATATTTTATTATTACACAAATGTTACCAGAAACTTTTGGTGACAAAAAAACTGCTCTAGGAGTATTTTACTCAACAATTGCTGGTTTAATTGCTGGTCTTCTAGTAGGTAAAGTCACAGAATATTATACAGGCACGGGAACTAAACCAGTTAACTCAATTGTTGAACAATCTGAAACTGGTGCAGCCACAAATATAATTGCAGGTTTAGGAATAGGAATGATGTCTACAGCCATACCAATTTTATTAATATCTGCAGCTATTTTAGTAGCACACAGTTTTGCAGGATTATATGGAATTGCTATAGCAGCCGTTGGTATGCTAGCAAATACAGGAATACAGTTAGCTGTAGATGCATATGGCCCTATTTCTGATAATGCGGGCGGTATCGCTGAAATGGCAGAACTTCCAAGCGAAGTCAGACAGAAAACAGACCAACTAGATGCAGTAGGTAATACAACAGCAGCTATAGGAAAAGGGTTTGCTATTGCTTCTGCAGCTTTAACTGCACTAGCACTTTTTGCAGCTTTCGCCGAAAAAGCAAACTTAAGTTCGATTGATGTTATGCAACCAAAAGTAATGGTTGGTTTATTAATTGGAGCGATGTTACCATTTGTTTTTTCTGCACTTGCAATGAATGCAGTAGGAAGAGCAGCTATGAGTATGATACAAGAGGTTAGAAGACAATTTTCTGCTATACCTGCATTAAAAGCTGCGCTTGAGATTATGAGAAAGTACGATTCAGATATATCAAAAGCGTCAGAAGAGGATAAGAGAATTTTTGATGAAGCTGATGGTAAAGCAGAATATGATAAATGTGTAGCTATATCGACTCAAGCATCAATAAGAGAAATGGTTGCTCCAGGATTACTAGCTATTATTGTTCCAGTAGCAATTGGATTTGTTCCTGGAGGCGGCAAAGCTATGCTTGGTGGATTGCTCGCAGGAGTTACTGCGTGCGGTGTTTTAATGGCTATTTTTCAATCTAATTCTGGAGGTGCTTGGGATAATGCAAAAAAAACAATTGAAGAATCAGGTAATAAAGGTTCTGATGCTCACAAAGCAGCTGTAGTCGGTGATACAGTTGGAGATCCATTTAAAGATACATCAGGACCATCATTAAATATTTTAATTAAGTTAATGTCAGTAGTTGCTTTAGTTTTAGCTCCTGCATTAGCAGATAAGATTTAAGGAGAGTTATTTATGACTTATTATGAAACAATGTATATAGTACACCCCGCAATTGAATCAGGAAGATTAAAGGATTTAATCTTATCTGTTGAAAAAAATATGCATAATTTGGGCGGAGAAACATGTGCGATTAGTGTATGGGGTAAAAAGAAGTTAGCTTATCCAATAAACAAAGAAAGATATGGTATGTATGTATTATTTCAATTTAAAAGTGATGGAAGCTCTAATAAGGATTTTAATTTAGGACTAGATCACAATGCCAATATTTTAGCTTATTTAACTACTAAAATTGAAGAAGATGGTTTACTTAATGATATAGCTTCATTAGATAATCAATTAGGTTTATCTCAATCATCAGAAACAACAAAACTAGAAGAAAAACCAGAGGAAGAACCAGAAGAAGATACTTCCACTGAAGAAAAACCAGAGGAAGAACCAGAAGAAGATACTTCCACAGAAGAAAAATCAGAGGGAAAACCAGAAGAAAAATCAGAACAGGAGGATAAATAATGGCTCTTTCATATCAAAAAAAAATATGTCCTTTCAAAGAAAACAGTGAACTAATTAAAATGATTAATTATAAAGAACATAAATTCTTAAGAAAGTTTTTAACAGATCAAGGCAAAATTATTCCTGGATATGTAACAGGCGTATCTGCTAAGTATCAAAGACTCATTGCTAAGGAAATAAAAAAAGCTCGGAATATAGCGTTGCTTCCTTATCATGTTGATCCAAGAAATGTTTAAAGGAGTAAAATAAAATGAAAATAGTTTTATTACAAAGTATCAGAGGGTTGGGTGATCCTGGTGAAATAGTTAATGTTAAATCTGGGTATGCAAGAAATTATCTAATACCTCAAGATATGGCAGTATATGCAACCAAAAATAATATTAGTAAAATTGAGAACCGTATAGAAAAAGCTAAAGCACTTGAACTAGAAAAAGTTGAAAAATTAAAATCAATTGCTGAAAAGTTAGATAAATTAGCTCTTAAATTTGAATTAAAAGCAGGCGAAGAAGATAAACTTTTTGGCTCTGTTACAACTCAAATGATTTCTGAAGGTTTAGCAGATCAGGGATTCAATGTAGAACGAAAAGATATTGTCATTGATGATCCAATTAAATCACTAGGAAACTATTTCGTGTCTATTTACTTACATAAAGATGTTTCTTGTAAAGTTAAAATAAAAGTGAAGGCATTAGAAGAATAGTATTATATTATTGTAATGTATTCAGAAATTTGTCTACCCATTTCATTAAATAAAACGTTTGCATATAAAGTTCCAGAACATTTAATGAAAAAGTTAGATGTTGGCACATTAGTTTTTGTTCCTTTTAAAAATAAAAAGTGCAATGGATTTGTTGTTTCTATCAGCAAAAAATCTTCTTACTCTGGCAAGCATAATTATATATTAGATATTGATCATAGTACTAAAATACCTTTAGAATTATGGCAAACTATAAAATGGATGTCTAATTATTATATTACTCCAATTGGTAAAGTTACTCAACTAGCATTTTCAAGAGCTTTTAATAAAAAAAAGTATAAATCTAAAAAGTTAAAATATTTACAATTAAATAATCAAATTCATTCAAGGGGATATTTTAACAAAAATATTAATAAGTATTCAATTAACCAGCAAAAGCTAATCAAATATTTTCTAGAATCAGACTCAAAGCCAATTCCGCTGAATTTAATTAAAAGTGAAATTCCAAATATATATAGTATTTATAAATCACTTGTTAAAAATCAAATTTTAATTGAAAGTTTTGATTATCAAAAAATTGAAAAAAAAAATGATATTCGAAACTTTGATAATTTACATTTAACAAAGAAGCAGCAAAAAATCTTCTACCAAATTTTTGAAAATTATAAAATATCAAATAAACCAAATTTTATACACGGTGTAACAGGATCTGGCAAAACTGAAATTTATATTAAATCAGTTCAAAAAATTTTTAAATTAGGCCAATCATGTTTGATTTTAGTTCCAGAGATAATGTTATCTTCTCAAATTTTTATAAGATTTTATGATTATTTTGGTAGCAACGTTTTATTGTGGCATAGTCAAGCTTCAGATAAAACAAAAAGAGATAATTGGGATAAAGTCAATTCAAGCATACCTTACATTGTAGTGGGTGCTAGAAGCGCTATTTTTGCTCCATTATTTAATTTAGGACTGATTATCATAGATGAAGAGCATGATTCATCTTATAAGGAGTCTGATCGTCAGCCATGTTTTAATGCAAGAGATTTATCTATCATGAGATCTAAATTTTCAAACTGTTTGATAATTTTGGGAAGCGCAACCCCAAGCATTGAAACATATTTTAATTCTATAAAGAATAAATTTCATTATCTTGAACTAGATGAACGATATGGGAATGCAACATTACCTGCAGTTGAGTTAATTGATTTAAATACTGAACAAAATAATAATGCTTTTGATAAACCATTATTTTCAAAAAGAGTTTTAAAGGCAATTAAAAATACCTTATCAAAAAAAGAGCAAGTTTTAATTTTACATAATCGTAGAGGTTATTCAGCTATAAAAGTATATGGTGAATCTGATCAAATTTTAAAATGTAATTCATGTGACATTATTTTAACATACCATGCACAAAAGAACCGCTTAGTGTGTCATAATTGCGGTCAATTTAGTAGTTACAATTCTTTAGATTTTACTAAGAATATAAAATATTTAGGATTTGGAACTGAACAAATAGAATTTACTTTAAAAGAATACTTTCCAGATTTTTCTATTCTAAGAATGGATGCTGATTCTGCCAAGTCAATAAATAAACAAAACAAAATACTCAATAGTTTCATAAATGAAGAAGCACAGATTTTGTTAGGAACACAAATGATTGCAAAAGGTCTTGATATAAAAAATATTACTCTTGCAATTGTAATCAATGCAGATTTAGGTACATTAGTTCCAGATTTTAAATCACATGAGAGAACATTTCAACTAATATCTCAAGTAATCGGTCGATCAGGAAGAAATGATAAAAAAGGCAAAGCTTTAATACAAACATATAATAAAAACAATCCTATTATTAAGATGGCAACAAATTATGAATCTAAGAAGTTCTATAATTTACAATTAGATAGCAGAAAAGCATTGAATTATCCTCCTTTTGCAAGATTAATAAGAATTATTTTTCAATCTAAAAAAGAAAAATTATGCATTTCCTATTCACAAAAAATTTATAATATTATTAAACTGGAATTAAAACAAAATTTACTAGGACCTTTTCCATGTCCAATAGAAAAATTATCAAATTACTATCGATATCATATTATTATTAAAGTTCCTTTAACAGCAATGAATAGCTCTATAAATCAACTTCATAAAATTTTCAATAATAAAATAATTCAAAATTCAAAAAAATATATTAAAATATTAATTGATGTGGATTCAAACTCTGTTTTATGAAAAAATTTAGTTTTATTTTTATCTTTACACTTATTTTTAGTCATTATGGCTATCAATCAATATTATTACCAAATTCAACATATGAATTAATAAGTGGTCAATCAAATTATATTGTAAGTAATGAAATTCTATTTAAAAATGAACTATCCAAAAGTGTTTCATCAACATTATTTTTATTGCCAGAGGATATTCAAGTTGCTTCTTTTTTTTATAAAAATAATTTTTTTGGAGTTCACAATCAATATAAAATTAAAATAATTGATTATGGAAATTTTAATGATTCAGAATCTCAGTATATTTTTTCAGCTAAAGATATTTTTTTTCATTATAATTTGATAAAAGCTTTTAATCCAAAATTTTATTTTTCTTTTGGGGCAAACTATCTTTATTCAAATATTGATAAGTATAATTCATCTGCAATTTTTTTTAATGCATCGATGTTATATAAAATAGAAAAGGTTCTCTTTCAATATAATATCAATAATCTTGGTTTTATACTTGATAAATACACAACTTTTGATGAATCTTTGCCATTAAATTATAGTTTTAGTATTCTTTATTTACCTAAATACTTAAAATCATCGGTTGGTGTTAATTATCAAAAATATGATGATTTAGATATAACCAATTTCATTGGTGAAATACATTTATATGACTCTTTTTCAATTTTAATTGGATATTCGTCAATAGCACAAAGTTTATATTCAAATGATAATTTTGAAAAAGATTTTTTTACTGGACTAAGCACTGGATTAAACTTTAATTATAAAAATATAGCTATTAATTTTGGACTTAAGAATTTAGGTTCTGCTGGTTTAATTCAATCAATCTCATTAATGAAAAAATTAAATTAATTTTAGTTCTTTAGCTACTTTTGAAAATGCATTTACTGCTTTATCTAGATCACTTTTTGTGTGAGCAGCACTAATTTGAACACGAATTCGTGCTTCATTTTTAGGAACTACAGGAAATGAAAATCCAATGACATAAATATTTTCTTTAAGTAACATTTCTGCCATTTTTTGCGCTTTTTTTGCATCTCCAATCATTATAGGAACTATTGGATGAATACCTTTTTTAATATGGAGTCCAACTTTTTGAATTTCTTTTCGAAAATAAATTGTATTTTCATTAATTTTTTTTATTAAATCACTAGATTTACTTATAATTTTAAGAACCTCTATTGAAGCAGATACAATAACAGGTGGAATAGAATTACTAAATAGATAAGGCCTTGATTTTTGTCTTAACATATTTATAATTTCTTTGCTTGCAGAAGTAAATCCGCCAGATGCACCGCCTAAAGCTTTACCAAGCGTTGATGTTATAATATCTACTTGATCTAACACACCGTAGTACTCAGCAGAGCCACGACCATGTTTTCCAATAAACCCTGTTGCATGTGAATCATCTACATGCACTAAAGCATTATATTGTTTAGCTAATTTACATATTTCATCTAACTTTGCAATATAGCCATCCATTGAAAAAACGCCATCAGTTGTAATTAATCGTGTTCTATGATTTTGTGTTTCAATTAAATGTTTTTCTAATTCGTTCATATTTGAATTAGAATATCTAAATCTATTTGCTTTACATAATCTTACACCATCAATTATACTAGCATGATTTAGCGAGTCAGATATAATTGCATCTTTTTCATTAAGTAAAGTTTCAAATAAGCCACCGTTAGCATCAAAACAAGATGTATATAATATAGTATCCTCTTTTTCTAAAAAAGTCGAAATATCTTGTTCTAATTTTTTATGAATGCTTTGTGTACCACATATAAATCTGACAGAGCTTAACCCAAAGCCCCAATTTTTTATTCCTTCAATTGCTGCATTTTTAATCCTTTTATCATTAGATAGGCCTAAATAATTGTTAGCACAAAAATTTAATACGTTTATATCATTTACATTAATCAATGACTTTTGTTCAGATTGTATCTCTCTTTCATACTTGTACAATCCATCATTTTTAATCTTTTCTAATTCTTTATTTAATATTTTTTTATTAGTATACATTTTATTTATTATAATATTCGCTTATTTTAGGGATTAAATACTTTTCAAAAGCATTATCAAAATTAAATTCTGGTTTCCAACCCCAGTCATTTATTGCTTTTTGTTGATTTAGTTGTGATGGCCAACTATCAACCATTTTTTGTCTATTTTCGTCTACTTTATAATTTAATTTAAACTCTGGAAAGTATGAAATTAACTTTTCATATATTTGTTCTACAGTAGGCGAAAATGATTGAATATGGTATACATCCGTTGTAAGATTTACTTTATTTATACGCATTAATTTAATTATTGCATTAACTGCATCAGGCATTACTATAAATGGAATACAAGAATCTTTTCTAACAAAGGATATATAATCTTTTTTTTGTACTGCATTATGAATCATTTCAGGAGCATAATCACTTGTTCCTCCTTGTGGTAAAGAATGAGCACTTATTATTCCTGAAAATCTAATTGATCTAAAATCAATATTAAATTCAGCATTCTGAGAATTTTGGAAATAGCTTCCAAGCTTTTCGCAATATAGCTTATTACATCCATATATGTTATTTGGATTACAAAAATCATTTTCAGTAATTTTTATATTTTTATTATGATTGTTTAAATGATATACAGCGATTGAGCTTGGGAAAAAAAACTTTACATTTTTAACATTTATTGAATTAATTATATTAAAGAAACCTTCAACATTAACACTATGCGATAAATATGGTTTTTTTTCAGCTTCAGTGCTTAATATTGCAGCTAAATGATATATGGTATCTATTCTATTTTCTGAAAATATTTTTTTAATTAATGAAGAATCTCTTATATCACCTTTATATGTTTTATATAAAAGATTTTTAATATTTTCGTTTGGCTCACTTAAATCAAATCCTATAATTTTTTCAGATTTGAATTGACTTATTTTTTTTGTTAAAGCACTACCAAGTTCACCATTAATGCCAGTAATTAGTATCATAAGGTTATAATAATTTATATGTTGAATTTAACACTTATTATATTAATTATAAATCTCTATTATATATGCATGGTAAAATATATAATTTTATTTTTAATACTAATTATAAGTAGTTGTTCAAAAGAAAATGAGATTTCTTTTGATTTAATTAATTTTGGTACCAATGAAACTTTAGATATAATAACATGGAACATTGAGAATTACCCTAAAGAAAATTATTTAACAACAGAATATGTTTCGAATTTTATCAATTCTTTTAATGATATTGATATTATTGCGCTTCAAGAAATAGCTAACGAAGAGGCATTTTTGAATATTATTCCCTTATTATTAGATAATGGTTGGGAAGGCTTTAGAAGTGAAGATACAAACAATCAAGAACTTTCATATTTAATTAATACTGAGCATGTAAACATTTTAACACAACCTTATGAAATATTAAGTGATGAAGAATATTATTTTGCTTATAGAGCTCCCTATGTAATAGAGATAGAATTTAATAATGAAACTTTTTATATAATTAATGTACATTTAAAATGTTGTGATGGTTCAGAAGAAAGAAGAGAAATTTCTTCTTTATATTTAAAAGAATATATTGACCAAAATTTCAGTTCTGATAATGTAATAGTTCTAGGTGATTTCAACGATGATATAACTGAACCTGAGAGTCAAAATGTATTTTTAAATTTTTTGAACGATGTAGACAATTACCTTTTTACAGATTTAGATATAGCATTGGGTCCTTCAGATAATTGGTCATTTCCTAATTGGCCTAGCCATTTAGACCATATATTAATTTCAAATGAAGTTTTTGACTATCATTTAAATACAGAAACTATTAAGCTTGAAAGTTATATGGTTGGCGGTTGGGGGAGGTACGATTCTTACGTCTCTGATCATAGACCTGTTGGAATATCTCTATTAGTTTTAGATTAATTTTTTAATATACTCAAGACTAAATGGAGCAGGCTTAAATCCTAAATTAATATTTATTTTATACATTGGATTATTTTCTTCATTATCAGTTCTAACTTCTGTAATATTTTTTTTCAATAGAGCTTCAATTGCTTTTATTTTTAAAGCTGTAGCAATTTTTTTTCTTCTAAATTCTCGAATCACCCCAAGTTCTCCTGTCCAGCCTTTATGTGGTTCAGATTTTGGATAAACTGCTATGTTTGTAGCGCCTATATAATCATTATCTTTTACAGCTACAATTTCCACACCATATGAATTATTATAAAAATCAAGAACCACTTTTTTCCATTGCTTAAAAGGCATTCGTGTAGGCTTTATTCCATCTGGGTGTGGAATATCTTTATCTATTAACCAGTTTAATTTTTCTAATTTTTTATAGTGATTTGGCCAATCTAACATTTGATTTTTAGAATCATAAAATCTTATTCCATCTGATTCTAACTTTTTTATTAAAGCTTGATATTTTTCAGTATTAACTTGTCTAATATTACAGACATATTCTCGATTAGTTTGAACTAACTTAAAATTATGTTTAATTAACAATTTTTGATGATTTCTATAATTATCATGATCATACGCATGACCAAATAATTTATTAGCATTAAATTTTTTGATTTTTTTTAGCATTTCTTGATATAGCATTTCTCTATATCCATTATTTTGGTATTGAGGATCTAATACAATATTGAAATAACAGGTTCTGCTATTTTCATATCGTCCTTGAACATAATAAAGAAGTCCAATCAATATATTATCGTTGTAGCATAATAATCTGTCTCTAATTAGACTTTTATCTCTTATTGCCCAATCATTTTTGTCTTCGTCAGGATGGTCAATACAATCATGATTAATAAGATTTCGAATTCTTGCTATCTGTTTAAATTCTTCATCTGTAGCATTAAACTTTTTAATGTGAATCATTTGAATTTTCTTTAATGACCCAATCTAAGATTTTATTAGCGATTCTATCTTTACGGTCTTTTTTAAGCTCAATATTTTTGCCACTTTTGCTAAAGATGTAAACATGATTAGTATTACTATTAAATCCTGCACCTTCTTCATTAGCATAGTTTAATACTACAAAATCTGCATTTTTATTTTTCATTTTTTGAATAGCATTCTTTTCACCTTGCTCAGTTTCTAGTGCAAAAGTAATAATAGTTGCATTTGTTTTGGACGAAATAGTTTTAATAATATCTGGAACAGGCTCACACTCAATTTTAATAGAATGAGTTCTTTTTATTTTTTGATTACTTTTAGTAGCTGGTTTATAATCAGCCACTGCCGCTGCCATAAAAATGTAGTCTATTTTTTTTAAATCTAATTGTTGCAACTCATTTAACATTTCTTGTGCTGTATTAATCTTTAAAATATTTGCCTCAGGATGAGCATTTAAATTAACAGGTCCAGATACAAGTGTAACATTAGCACCCTTATTACAGGCTGCATCGGTCAAAGCATAACCCATTTTTCCTGATGAGTGATTAGAAATAAATCTTACAGGATCAATTGGTTCAATAGTTGGTCCTGCGGTAACAAGTATATTTTTATTTTTTAAAGGTTGTTTAATAGATAGCATTTCTTTTACCGCACTAATAATATTATCAATTCTTGGTAGGCGCCCTTCTCCCTCGTGTAGACTTGCTAACTGTCCTGATTCTGGATTTAATACTATCTTATTCATGTCTCTTAATGTTTCAACTGAATCTATAACTGATGGATTTTGCCACATTTTATAATTCATAGCTGGTGCAAACAAAGTAGGCTGTTCACATACAGATAATGTAGTTGAGATGATTTCATCTGCAACGCCATGAGCTGCTTTTGATAAAATATTTGCTGTCGCTGGGACTACTACAATTGCATCTAATTTAAAAGACAACTCTATATGCTCTAAACCTGCTTTAGGAGTATCTGGAAATAAATTAGTGATAACTTCATTGTTTGTTAAAGCTGCAAATGTTGCTTTACCAATAAATTTTTCTGCTGATGCACTCATCATAACCTGGATCTCTGCTTCTTGCTTCATTAATAATCTTATCACTTCACAAGCTTTAAATGCTGCAATTGATCCTGTGACACAGATTAGTATTTTTTTATTTTTTAAAGTATTTATTTTTTTATGCATAACATTAATCCATCTCTAATAGTTAACATAGTATTATGCACGGTTTTATCAGCATTAATTATTTTTGCTGTTTCAGCAATTGTTTTTGTTTCTTTATCCTTTGGGTTTAGTACAGAACCACCCCAAAGCATATTATCAATGACTAAACTAGCACCGTTTTTTATTAATTTAATACATTCGATGTAATAATTTTTATAATTGTTTTTATCTGCATCAATAAAGCACAAATCAAATGTGTTAGGTTCGAAGGCTTTAATTGTTTCTAATGCAGGCCCAGTGTGAATTTTTATTTTTTTACCATGCTTTGATTTTGAAAAAAAATATTTTGCTGTTTTGACATGATTTTCACCTAATTCACAGGTATCAATTGTTCCATCCTTTGGCAATACTTCAGCCATTTTTAAAGCACTATATCCTGTAAACGTACCAATTTCTAATATCTTTTTAGCATTAGTAGCCATAACTAAACTTTGTAAAAAATTACCAACTTGAAGTCCACTAATCATTTGCGGTGCTGGTTCGTTTTTATATGTATATTCAATTAAATCTTTTAGGTTTTGAGAATCTTGAACAGAATTCTTTTCACAATAATTTAATATTTCTTTTTTTTTTATTTCGGCTATCATTTGAGTAATTTATCTAATTCACCATTTTGTTCTAGTTTAAGTAGAGAATTATATCCTCCAATATTATTATTATTTATTATTATCTGAGGAACAGTATAACCACCAGTTATTTCATGTAGTTTAGCTCTAGTAATATTTTCTTTTTCTATATCAATTTCTTTATAATTAACTTTTTTAGAATCCAACAGTTGTTTAGCAATTTTACATGGTGCGCACCACTGAGTACTATATATTACTACCATAAAACACTCCGAAAATTTTGTTAAATTTAATATATTAAATTAATAATTACATCTAAATATCGGAGGTTAGTATGTTATTAAAAATTGGCGACAAAGCACCTGAATTTAATTTATTAAATCAAGATGGAAAAGCGATTTCCTTAAGTAAACTAAAAGGAACACAATTTTTACTATGGTTTTATCCTAAAGCAAGTACCCCTGGTTGAACTATTCAAGGACAAGGGTTCCGTGATGAACTTAATAAATTTAATGATAAAAGCATTAAGGTTTTTGGTGTTTCAGCTGATTCTGTAAAAAAACAAAAAAATTTCCACCAAAAACAAAATTTTAATTTTGACTTATTATCTGATGAGTCACATTCTATGCTAAAAAAATATGGAGCTTGGGGCCATAAAAAGTTTATGGGCAGAGAGTATATGGGTATTAATCGAATATCATATTTAGTTGATTCAATGGGGCTAATTGAAAAAGTTTATGATAAGGTAAAAACAAAAACACATGCATTAGATATTTTAAATGAATTATAAATACATAATATTATTTTTATCTTTTATTTTCAATCAAGATTTTCCACAATTAGGAAATGATCAATCTTTTGATATTGCAACATGGAATATTGAAAATTTTCCCAAAAATAATAATACCATTGAATATGTTCAAGACATTATAGAAACTAGCAATTTAGATATAATTGCTTTGCAGGAAATTTCAGATTTGAATGAATTTAATGAGTTAATCAATAATTTGCAAGGCTGGGAAGGCTTTAGATATTCTGATAGTGATTATGGTGAGCTTGCATTTTTAATAAATCTCAATAATATTCAGATAATTGAAAGCCCTTATTCTATATTAAATCAGCATAATCATTATTTTGCTTACAGACCGCCCTATTTAACAAAAGTAAATTTTCAAAACCAAGAAATAGTTATAATTAATGTTCATTATAAATGTTGTGGCGATGGTATTTTAGAAAATGATTATTGGGATGAAGAATATCGAAGACAACAATCGAATTTACTTTTAAAGCAGTATATTGATAATAATCATGATGAAGATTTTGTTATTGTTTTGGGTGATTTTAATGATGATATTGTAGAAAATAATCAAAATAATGTTTTTTTAAATTTTATAAATGATGATTTAGATTATTATTTTATAGATACAAATATTGCAAATGGAGCAAGCTCAAATTGGTCGTTCCCAAATTGGCCTAGCCATCTTGACCACATACTTGTTACAAATGAAATCTTCATGAATGATATGTTTAATAATAATGATACCTTCACATACAAAATTGATAATTATATGAATGGATGGCAACAATATGATTACTATATTTCAGATCATCGACCTGTTGCTACTAATATATACTTTTCTTTGGATGGAGATTTAAATTTTGATAGCAATATTAATATACTTGATATTACTATTTTAATTGGGTTAATTCTGAACAGCGAATATTTAAGCAATGCTGATTTAAATCAAGATGAAGGTCTAAATATATTAGATGTCATCTTAATGGTTGATTTAATAATTACTAATTAAGTAAAGCTTTTATTTCTTTATTTTTTTTGTTTTCTGGATTGAGATCAATAGCTTTTAAGATGCTTGATAAGGCTTTATCTGTTTGGTTATTTTTAGCATATAAAATTGCTAAATCTTGATATAATTGCGAAAGCTCCACATTTATTTGTTTATCTTTATTCAATTGTAATAAAACATTTATTAACATTTCACATTTACTAATAGCACTATTAATCTTGTCATTTTTAAAAAGTTCTTGAATTTCACTTCTTGCATTTAATACTATCTTTTGAATATTTACACCTTTATCTGATACTTGAGGTTCAGGTGATGTTGAATAATCTATTTTATTAATATCAAACATCATTAATTTATTTTCAGTATCATTAAACCATACTAAATTGGTTTTTGATGAATCAATAATCATCTCTCTTTGATTAGCTAGTTTATCTTGGATTTTTGCTTTTAAAGTAAATATTGAGTCTGCTTTGGAAATTTCATATGCTTTTACAATACAATTATAAGCCTCACTATATTTAGATTGATGTAATGATAATTTTGAAAGATAATAAAATTTAGATACTTGTTCTTGAACATTCAATTTTTCTATTTTTATATTTTCAAATTTAGATTTTATTTTTTCAATATTATTTTCATCAACATAAACTTTATCCATAAATAGATATTCATCTATAGCAGACTCTAAGTTTATTTTTTCTTTATCTTTGCAGGAAAATAAAAATAGTGTAATTAAAATTATTAATTTAATCATTTTTCAATCCTAAATACATTAATAATGGAATTATCAACCATAATAAACCTTTAATTAAAAAAAATAAGAAAGCGAAAGTACCTAATTTTTTAACAAATTTCTTTTTACCAAAAAAGCTCATAGACTCAATTTAATTAAGAAATTATAATTTAGCCACAACATTTCTAATTCCATCTGAAATTATATCAATATGCTTTTCGTTTACTGTTAGCGCTGGGGCAATTCTTACTGTTGTATGATGAGTTTCTTTAGCATAAATTCCATTATTTAATAATTCTACAGACACTTTATGGCCATCTAAATGCTTTGAATCAAACATTTCAAAAGCTGTCAATAAACCTTTACCTCGCACTTCCTTAATTTTATCTGGGAAATCGTTCATTATATCATTAAAATTATTCATTAATTGCTTACCTCTGATTTTAGCGTTTTCTGCTAAATTTTCCTCAATCAATGTTTTTATTGCATATATTCCAACAACAGATGCTAATGGGTAACCTCCAAAAGTTGAGCCTTCAGAACCAGGAGTTAAGGTTCCTATTACATCATCTCGACCTGCAACAAAAGAGACCGGTAAAATTCCACCACCTGCCGCTTTACCACAGCCCATAATGTCGGGCTTTACATTATATAGTTGGTGTGCAAAATTAGCACCAGTTCTTCCAAATCCAGTTTGCACTTCATCAAATGCGAGCAATATATTATGTTTCTTACATAATTTTTGTACTCTTGGCCAATAATCATCATCTGGAACAATTACACCAGCTTCACCCTGAATAGGTTCAACTGAAAATGCAGCAATTCTATCACCTTTAGTTTCAAAAAGATTTTTTAGTGCATCAAAATCATTAAATGGCACTAGTTCTATTCCTGGGACAAACGGACCAAAACCATTTTTAGAGTCAGGATCATCAGACATTGATACAGCAGCTAAAGAGCGTCCATGAAAATTCCCTGTGGCACCTACTACAATACATTCATTATTAGGAATCTTTTTAACATGATAGCCCCATCTTCTGCATAATTTAAATGTTAATTCCCATGATTCAACTCCTGCTACTTTAGGCACAACTCTATCCATTTCTGTAAAAGAAGTAGATGCTAGTAAAAATGCACTCATATATTTATGTCTAATTGAGCGAGGAACTGTTGGTAATTTTTCATCTCTTAAATGACTTATTACCGCATCTACAATTGTTTTATTCAATTGACCTTGATTAACTGCAGAATAACAACACAATCCATCCAATAATTCTTCTTCAATATAATTTGATATACTGTCTTTTGATGGTTTTCTACATATTAAGGTTGATGAATCTTTAACATGCGAAACAACTACGTTTTCAAGCGGGCTATAATTTTGTCCACCTTTTTTCTTTTCAATATTTTCATGCTCTTTGGGAGATAAATCACCTATTCTAGTGCCATTAATTGTTAAGTTATCACCATACCCACTAATTGTTGTCATATTTTTTTCCTTATCTTTTTTTAATTAAATCAGCAATTAAAAAAGCTAATTCAATACTTTGTTCATGGTTTAGCCTTGGATCACACGCAGTTTCATAATTTATATGTAAATCACTTTCTTTAATATTTCTAATTCCACCTAAACATTCTGTTACGTTATTTGGAGTTAATTCAAAATGAACACCTCCAGGAAAAGTATTTTTAGTTTGATGAATATCAAAGAATAAATTTAGTTCATTAATAATTGTTTTAAAATTTCTAGTCTTATACTTAGTTTTTGACTGATATGTATTGCCATGCATTGGATCACAAGCATATATAACATTAAGATTTTCTTTAGATGTTTTATTTATTAAATCAGGCAAAATTTTTTCTATTTTATTTTCACCAAAACGGGTAATTAAGATAATTTTTCCACTTTCATTAAGAGGATTTATTTTTTTAATAATATTGATAGTTTCATCAATGTCTAGTGATGGGCCACACTTTATTCCAATTGGATTTATTATTTTACTAAAATATTCAACATGAGCACTTTTGATATTTCTTGTTCTATCACCAAGCCAAAGCATATGCGTTCCAGAATTATAAAGTATGTTATTTTTATACTTTTTGGTGAGTGAACTCTCATAATCTAAAAGTAGCCCTTCATGTGAAATATAAAATTCATTAAATCTTTTTTGTTTAAATAAATCTACTTTTTCACCAAGAACATTTAAAAATTTCAAAGATTTTGAGATTGTTTCTATAGTTTTTTCAAACCTACTTGATATATTTGGATTACTAAATATTTTTTTATTCCAAATAGAGAAATAATCTAAATTATTAAATTCATTTTTAATTAAAGATTTAATTAGGTTTAATGTACCCAAGGATTGATTATATGCCTTAAGCATATTAGAAGGTTTTGGTATTCTTGCCTCCTTTGTAAACTCTATGCTATTGACTGAGTCACCACGGTAGGAAGGTAATTTTATTCCATCTCTTTCTTCAAACTCAAAGGTTCTTGGTTTTGCATATTGTCCTGCTATTCTCCCAATTTTTATTACATCTAAGGAAGCCCCATATGATATAATAGTTGACATTTGAAATAGAATTTCTAATTTTCTTTCAATATTATATTCTGAAAATTCTTTAAATGTTTCTGCACAATCTCCACCTTGAATTAAAAATGCTTTTCCTTTTTCAATCTTACTTAATCTTTTTTTTAATGCAGTAATTTCATGATATAAAATTAAAGATGGTTGGTTACTTAATTGACTTATTATTTTATTATAGTCATTATTATCAGGCCAATTTGGCTGTTGTAGTATATCAAAATTTTTCCACGAAAATAAATTATTTAGCTCTATTGATTTTCTTTTTTCCATTTTTCCCATGTATAGGTTTTTATTTGAAGCGCATGAATTTCTTTTGTTATCATATCTGATAAATGTTTGTATATGATTTTATGTTGATTTATCATATTTAAGTTTTCAAAATCATCAGAAATCACAATTAAACTAAAATGATCTCCATTGCCATTCATATCTTGAATAAATACTTTGCTATCTTTTAGTTTTGTACTTAATATTTCGTATATTTTTTTTTCTATCATAAAAATTGAATATAAATAGTATTAAATTTAACTACGATGCATTAAATAAATTTAGATTTTTTGCAATTTTTAATGTTTTTTTTAAATTTTATATAAATTAATGAGTAAAATTATACCACTATTAGTTCTTTTTCAATTATTTTTCTCTTTTGAAGTTGAAGAACAATTATCCATCACAGAACTTCAAGAAGAAGCCGAAGTATTTATATTTAGTGAATCTTACGTAGATGCAATTTCCAGTTATGAAAAAATTTATGATATACAATCATTAATTTTTGGTGAAAATCATAAAAATTTAGCTAATACTTTAATAACCCTTGGAGATCTATATTATAGAATTGATGATGAAGTCAATGCATTGAGATGTTTTCAAGAATCGATTGAAATAATTCATTTTAACAACAAATTATCCAAACAAATTTATATTACTCCTCTAGAATATTTATTCGAAATTTATTTAAACAACGATCAGCTTGAAATTGCTTCTAATATATCTGATCAACTTTCATCTTTATATAGTCTTGATACATTATCATACGAAAAAGTAATGTGGACACAGATTCTTAATAATCAGGATTTCAAGTTTACTGAAGATTCGCTAAAATTTTCTACTGACAGCATTATCACTTACATTAATCCTCTAAATTATTTAGATTCTGCAAAAATCTATATTTCAAATGAAAAATACAAAGAATCCGTTGAACCATTATTAAGCGCCTTTATTGAAGGCGATGAAATTATCACATATAATGATTACACAAATTTTTATAATTCTTTTACTAATGATCAATTAAATGAGTTAACTGATTATTTGCAAATTTTAAAATATTCTGATAGCACAGACATACAGGCTGCTATTTATTTTAATTTAGCATTGATAGCATTTGAATTAGGAAATAATAACCGTTCATTTACTTATATAAATGAATATTCAAAATTAATGCCTGATGAAATTGCAACCTACATTATGTTGGCTAACATTTATTTCAATAAAAATAATTATTTGGACGCTTTACTTGAATATCAAAAAATACTTTGGCTTTATCCTCATGATTTATATGCATTATATCAACAGGCAATATGTCTATATAGATTAGAATATTATGAAGATGCAAAAATAAATTTTGAGAAAATTTTAAGTTTTAAAGAAGATGATTACAATAGTATTTACTACTTAGCTCTTATTGCATATGATGCTGGCAACATAGATCAAGCTATCGATTTATTTTCTAATCTACTTTTGTATAATTCTAAAGATCCAATAGTATATAATTATCTTGGAGAACTTTATTACAAAAATGATAATTTAAAGCAATCATTGTATTCTTATGAAGAATCAATAAAAATAGATCCATACAATTCTGATATTTACTACTATTTAGGTATAATTTATGAAAAATTACTTAATCCTAGTAAAGCTATCAAGAATTATCAACAAGCAATAAAAATGGACAACAATAATTTAGATTTAGTTTATCGATTAGGTATGATTTTATATAAAGAAGGTGAATTAAAAAAATCTATAGAGTATTTAAGAAGTTATGTTTCATCAAATTATGAAGATATTGAAATAATTGAGATTTTAGCTTCAATTTTAAATTCTTTAAATAGATTTCCTGAATCAATTGAGATGTATAAAAAGTTAATCAATTATAATAAAGACAATATTGATTATTATTCTAAAGTGGCAAAATTATATTGGAATCTTGAAGACTATGAAAAATCTAAATATTATTATAATATAGTTTTAGAGAAAAATAATTTTAAGGGAGAAGTATATTATTTCTTAGGATATATAGCAAATATGGAGGGTCAGTTTGAATTAGCAAAAAATTATTTAATGTCTGCTTATGATTGTGATTATATCAGTGATGAATTATTTAATCAATTTGCTTTTTCATTAATGGAAACGCAAGATTATAAACAGATGATTTACATATTAAATCAAGGATTAAACTTCAACCCAAACAACTTGAACATTCTATATTATCTTGGAATCGGCTACTACGAGATTGGATTTTATGACCAATCGATACAATTTTTAAATGAATATTTATTATATAATTCCGATGATTTAACAGCAATTTATCGAATTGGTTTGGCATATTTTCATAATGGTAACTTTTCAAATGCTTATAAATATTTACTGAAAACTAATTCAAATGATGATTATGAAATTTTTTATTATTTAGGTGCTTCAAAGTATAATCTAGATGAATTTAAAAGTGCAATTCCATATTTTAAAAAATCATTAATAATTAACCCCAATAATAAATTTGCTATATATTTATTAGGCCAAAGTTATATTGCACTAGGTGATAAAAAAGAATCAAAAAGACAGTTAAGATTACTAATGAACATTGATGATAGTTTATTTGATACTCTTAAGTTAGCTTTTAATTCAAAATTTGATATCTGATAATTTAATGATGAAAAAAAGTTAAATTAGGTTAAATTATAACTAGTTGAAATCATTGAAAGTTGCTTATGAAAATTCTAATTCCACCAAGTGAAGGTAAAGCTAAAGTTAGATCTTTAGATATTTTATTTAGAGATACAAATTTTAAATTTGCAAAATATACTCAACAAATTGTTGATTTATTAAACTTAATTGAAAATGAAGATTTAACTTCAGTTTATGGAACTTCACAAGATAAAGCAATTATGTTTCATAGACAAAATCAAGATGTTTTTAATAGTAAATGTGTGCCTGCAATTGAACGATACACGGGTGTAGTCTATAATCATATTGATTGGAGCACTTTAAATCCAAAAGCCAAAAATTATATGAAAAATCATATAATTATTTTTAGTGGATTATTTGGTTTGTTGAGTCCTGATACAATGATTCCTGATTACAAATTAAAAATGAATGTTTTATCTTTGAAAAGTCTTTGGGGGCCAATAATATCAGATTACCTTAAAGATGAAGATATAATTTTTGATTTACTTCCTCAAGTTCACAGAAAAGCTTACAAGCCAAATAAAAATACTATTCAGATTGATTTTCTTGTAAGAACAAAAGGTAAAACTAGTGCTGCAGGTCATTTCGGTAAAGCTGTAAAAGGACAATTTATTCGATTTCTAGCTTCAAACCAAATTACTAATATGAATGATTTCAAAGATTTTGAATATGATGGTTTTAAATGGAATGGTAAGCAATTTATTAAAAATACTGACTAACTTATCTTCTCTTGATTAATCTCACTAATTATAATTATCTTTTTTATGACTTTGAAACTACGGGTCAAAATCCATGTTTTGATCAACCTGTAAGATTAGCTATAATAGAAACAGACAATAATTTTAATGAAATAAATAAGTATATATTTAATATAAAGCTGAGAAATGATATACTTCCTCATCCAAAAGCACTTTTAGTAAATAAATTAACTATTCAAGATTTAAGTGATGGTGATAATGAATATCAAGCATTTAAAAAAATACATTCAATTTTTAACTCACCAAACAAGATAAGTATAGGTTATAACAGTTTAAGTTTTGATGATAAATTTTTAAGGTTTGGATTTTATAGAAATTTATTAGAACCCTACAATCACCATAATCCAATCAAAGGAAATAACTTTCGAGCTGATTTATATAATATGATTTTTGTTTATTATTTATTTAAAAATGATGAATCTATAATATGGCCTACAATAAATAATCGATTAAGTTTAAGACTAGAAAATATTAACGCTATTAATAATTTATATGAAGGGATGTCTCATGATGCAGAAATTGATGTTTATGTAACAATAGAATTAGCAAAAAAACTGCATTCTATCGATCCAAAAATGTGGACATATTTAATATCAAATTTTATCAAAAAAAATGAAAAGATAAATTTTGAAAAATTACCTTCTATTATTAGCATAACAAATTTAAAATTTAAAGTTGGAATATTGATAAGTAATAAAATTGGTTTAAAATCAAATTATTGTGCTCCCGTATTATTTTTATCCACTGATAATAACCAAAAAGATACAATTCACTTATTAAGACTTGACCACTATGATTTTACTAATTTTAGACCAGAAAATTTTGTAGATAAAATTCAAAAAGGAATTATTACAAAAAAATTTGGAGAACCTAATTTTATAATTCCTTTTACAGATCAATATTTTAAATCAATTAATGAGCATATTGTTTCTCTTGCAAAAGAAAATATTAATTGGATTAAACATAATCCATCTGCGATTCAAGAATTAATTAAATCAATACCAGATAAAAAATATGAAAAAGTAGATAATATCGATGTTGATGCATCATTATATGATATTGGTTTTTTTAAGAATGATGAAATAAAAATAATTAATGAATTTCATAAAAAAAATATTGATGAAAAATGCACTCTAATTGAAAAAATGCCCAATGGGCGCATCAAGGATTTAGCAATTAGAATAATGGGTAGAAATTATATAGATGCAATTCCTCAAAGTTTGTTTGAAAAATATGAGAACTATCAAAATTCAGTACTATTTAATCGTTCATTAAACCCAGATTATAAGAATGAATTAAGATTTGATCCGCTTCAATTATTAAATGAAACTAAGGCTCTAATTAATAAAAAGGATTTATCTGAAAAGGATTTAGATATTTTGAATGGTTTAAAAGAATTAATTTTAGTCAAAACAAGAAAACAACAAGATTTAGGTTTTTGATAAGTTTAATTTTATTTATAGTTTTAGATATGTTTACAATTAAAATAATTATAATCTAATGAAAAGCTCCGAAAAGAACGGGGCTTTTTTTTTGCCTACTAAACCAGCTGTATTACTACTAGAAAATGGGATGTTTTTTCACGGTAAATCTTTAGGATTTATTGGCATCACATCAGGAGAAATATGCTTTAATACTGGCATGGTAGGTTATCAAGAAATTTTAACTGATCCTTCATATTGTGGTCAACTAGTAACGATGACCTACCCTCATATTGGAAATTATGGCATTAATGATAAATATAGCGAAAGTAATTCAATTCAAGTTGCTGGTTTTATTGTAAAAGAAGGTGCTATACACCCTTCAAATTATCAATCTACAAATTCAATTGATGGATATTTAAAAAAACATAATATTGTTGGGATACAAAATTTAGATACACGTGCAGTTACTAGGATTATTAGAGAAGAAGGTGCTATGAATGCAATTATTAGTTCTGAAATTTTAGATCCTAAAATTTTAAAAAATAAATTACTTAATATACCTTCAATGAAAGGTTTAAATTTGGCTAATCGTGTCACATGTACTAAAAAATATAAATATTCCAAACCAAATAAAACTTCTTTTAAAATTGTAGCAATTGATTTTGGCATTAAAACTAATATTTTACGATTACTAAAAAACTATGGATGTGATATTACAGTGGTTCCAGCAAATATCACAAGTGATGATATTAAAAATATAAATCCTGATGGTATTTTTTTATCAAATGGACCAGGAGATCCTGCTGCGGTCACAAATGCAATTAAATGTATAAAATCATTATTAGGTAAATATCCAATTTTTGGCATTTGCTTAGGTCACCAATTACTTGCTTTAGCATTAGGTGCTAAAACTTTTAAATTAAAGTATGGGCATCGCGGGTGTAAC
>MDSW01152075.1_pt1 | contig 50599 bp, 62 predicted proteins | sample 811171 | NCBI WGS metagenome assembly MDSW01 (sample SAMN05326641, study PRJNA326480) | marine metagenome | isolation source: seawater | place: Atlantic Ocean: North West | collected 2012
TCCATTTTACCTTGTCAGCCCAATAAGCTGCACTCATTTTACCCTTCTTTATATTCTTAGCATGTCGAGATTTGAAGGCCTTACGTTGTCCGACTGTTTGATTTGTCTTAACTCCCTGCTGCCCAAAGCGGATCGTTTTAACTTTGTCGCCTTCTTTTGCCACAACAACATGGCTTTTTGTGGGATGACTAGGAGTACGTTTAGGTTTATTGTAACCACTGACCCCAGCCTTTTTTAATCTAGGGTCTTTAGCTTTACCGCCTTTCTTGTAGTCTTCCCTCATTATTTTTTCCTGTATCGTCTAGTTTTCTTCGCAACCTTTTTAGGCTGGGCTGAATGCTGTTTACCTTTTTTAGTATCTGCTCTTTTTTTACGAGTAGTCGCAGCGTATTCTTTATCGCTTAAAGCCTTGATAGCTTTTTCAGGTAAGTAACGCTCTCCAGTTTTGCCGCTAGGCTTTCCTGACTTAGTACGCCACTTTTGCTTAGTCCATTTCTTTAAGGACTTTTGAGACTTTTTAAGAGCCACTCAAGGCCTCCTATTATTTTTTCAAGAACCCAAGCTAATGAGTCTTTAACTTTTTGCCAGACCCATAACATTCCACCTTTAACCTTTTCCCACATTTATTTACTCCCTTTATGCTTTTTCTGAATAGGAAAATCAACAGACAAACTTGCCCCTTTATGAGGAACAAACTTACCAGTGTGCTTCATTAATTTGTAACTACCGTTTTTTTGTTTCATCCAATGATGACCTTTAGGTGCTTTAACTTTCATGCCTTTCCCTCGCACTGACAATTATGTCGTCCACATACTTCACAAATCATTTGTATCCACCTCCAGCATCTTTATATTGTTTTGCTAACATTTGAGCTTTACGGGCTGACCACTGCCCTGCCTTGCCGCCTTTAGAGCCAGCCTTTATCTTTTCAAACAAACGCTTTCTCATAGTAGGCTTTGTATAGTTACCAGCTTCATTAACTCTACTTTTCTTTTTCTTAGCTGGAGCCTTTCTTTTCTTAGTCATAATATGTATCTTCCTCTGTAGACATTTTAGGTATACAATAAGCAGTTACATTTTTATTATAATTAATTCTGCGTCTGTAGTCGGATCTTTCTAAAGCTTCTGCAAAGTATATACACCGCTCTACACTTCTAAATAACATGTCATCTGTGCTGACAACTTCATTATTGACAAACACAACTAGCAAGAAACTTAATATCATGCAGCAAGTTTAAATCCACCAGCAACTAAAACTAAAATACCAAGAACACAAAAAGCAATTCCCACAATTTTTAAAATGAGTTGAATGTCTTTTGCTCTTTGTTTTCTCTGTAATTTAAGCCTCTTTATTTTCTTTTCATGGGCAAGACGACTTTCTTCAACCCTATTCATTATTTCATGGTAGTCGCCAGAAAGACCCTGCATGAGCATAACATCTTTTAACTGTTGATTAAAGGTGCTTAACTGCCGTTTAGCCAGTTGAATTTTCATAGAATCTTCTACTGATAACCGCCCAACATGCTTACTTTCTACATCCATAACAGCATCGTTTGCCTTTGCAAATTTATTTATAATACCTGCAAAAGCTGATGCATTATCTTTAGCTTGTTTAGCAGTCGCTATGGCATCGTTAAGGCCTTTTATCATTGCGATACAGGCCGCTATCTCTGCTATTGCCACACCTTACCTCCGTTTAATATTTATTTCTTAGCCCAAACCTGCGTCCCGAAAAAGGTAGCTATAACACCAGCAACGGCTACAAAATAAACTCCAGCAATATCACCCAATATATTAGCAGCCTTATCTAGCCCAATGAATGAACTACTTACAATAAGCGATGGGTATAGAAGCATTCCCCATAAAGCAAACCAACACATCTTACGCTGACTATCTGATTTCAGTTCTTCTATTTCTAGTCTTTGAAGTCTCTCTGAAGTCTCAATATCTTGCTGAGAAATCTTGCCATCCCCATCAGCATCATAAGCTGAATAGTCTCCAGATTCAGGACTCATTTCTTTTTTAGACTCATTATTTTATCTACGCCTTTAACACCAAAAGATGCGCTAACTGCAAGAAAAAGTAAATAACTATACCAGTCGGGCAACATCTCTAAAGCTTTAAAGCCTTCTGAAACTCTGTCAATAATAGTTACATCGTCTACTACAATGCCCCATCCAATACCTAAAAGAGGAATGCTAAGAAGAATAGTAAACCACTCATCTTTCCATGAGTTAGCAGAGGCATCGGCCATCTTGCTTTCCCAATCAGCATCATTCTGAATGACTGACATCTTAGCTTGGTGTTTAGCCTGAGCAACCTCGTTTCTATTTTTTAAAACTGTACCTACTATATTCGTAGCAGGGCCTATTAAACTAGTTATCCAGTTCATCTCAGACGCTCTCTAATCGCCCACAAAGCCTTTCTGCTCTAGAGGTAACCTGATTATACCACTTAGAATCACGGGCCTCAGAAGCCGCCTCAGACCATCTGTGAGCCTTTAAATGGCCTATTGTTTTCTTAAACTGTGAGAATCTAGGACGACCTAAGTTAAACATCATGTTCACACAAACTTCTTTAACCTCACCAGGAAAAGATTCCCAGACAGAATCACCAAATAAAATAATACATTCACTGATAGCTATTTCTAAATCTTCCTGAAAGACTTCCCATACCCTTTCATTATCAACAGGTGTACCCATAGGCATACCATATTCAGGATCTGACTCCAGTATCTTGTGTCCTACTCCAAAGGTAGGTACATCTTCAGAGCATAGATAGCACTCATGTTTAATGCCTTCATCTATCTTTAACTGTTCAAATATATTTTCTCTGGATTGTGGGGTCATGCTAACCCTCCTACTGCTAATCCCGTGTGCTCTGTATCCATTACTACATTTTTAGCTAACACTAAGGGGCCAATTTGAATAACTTCTTCAGCCTCTTTTACAGGAGTACCTACCATGTCTCCTTCTCTAACATAAAACTTAGTTTGTCTTCTAGGATCAAAACCTACTTGAGTCCATTCAGGATCTCGTAGCAGTTCATCAGCTTTTTTTCTAATAGCTACAGGATCTAAATCTTTTATAAACCCGTTAATAAAAGCAATAGTATCTTTATTTGCTTGTCCAGTAAGTATCTTTTCTGCCTTTTGACTAGCTGTAAATGTAACAGGCTCACCTTCTTTACCAACATAATGCATAGCCTTTGCATAGTGAGTGCCATCAAGCCCTTTAGCTTTACCCGCAACAATCCATGTATCATAAGAATTATAGGCAGGAATATCTAAACGCCCTCTAAAAAAATCACCTATAGATAAAGGAGACTTAGCAACATTAAATTTTTCTACTGTTTGTGGATCTAAAACAAAAAACCCTTGTTTTATTTGTTTATCATCTAAAGAAAAAACTAATGCTTTATCACTAGGCTCTGCAGTTAGCTGTTTAAAAGGTGTAACAGGTTTATATAAATCAATGTTTTCTAAATGCTCTCCTCTAGTAATTAAGTTAGCTTGGAAATCCTGTGCAGATTTTTCTAGTTCTGGAGTTCTTACAACAGGATCTATTTCTCTTGTATCCTTAACAAGTTGTTTAGCTTTTGCTTTCCACTCCTTGGGAGTTTCTGCCTCATCTATAGAAGCTCTTTCTTTTATATATTGGGCTGAAGAAACTTCTTTATTTATATTCTTGAGTTCTCGATTTAATTTGCCTAATATATTAGTTACTCCTTTAGAAGCAAAGCCGCCTAAGCTAAACTCCATCCTTTGAGAATCCAATGCTTTTAAAGACGCTAATACTTTTCCTCCGCTAACTTTAAACATTCTAGGATCGGAGGGATCGAACTGAGCCGCCGTTGACATTTTAAATTGAGTAGGCTCAAATAAAAGATAAGAAAAATCTCCCCAATTATCTTCACCTGTATTTTTATACATAACAGAATCAAAACCTTTTAGCTGTAAATATTTTTTAAAGCCTAAGTTTGCTTGAGAGTTTGCAATATGTTTAGCTAATTCATAAGTTTCATTATCTATATCTATTCTATTAGCCATTCTATAGTAAGACTTAACTAAAGGTTTTACTGAGGTTGCAATTTCTTTTTCTATCTTCGCAGGAGAATCTCCAGATTGTTTAGCTATTGCTGTTACTAAGCTTTTAAGATCCCTTGGTGTCGCTAATACAGTAGCAGCATCCCAGCTACCATAATCAACATCTAAAACTAAAGGATTTTTAATATTTATATAGCCTTTCTTTTGCTCAGGAGTCCTGGCCTCATTATCCATATACTGATTAAATATCTCATCTGCTTGAGACTTAGTTCCAAAATGAGGCCCAATTTCTCTAGGGAAAGCAAAGTTAATTTCAAAGTCCGTTTCTATCCCATCTCCTGTTGTTCTATATACAGGAACTTTAACTGCAGAATCCTTTACAAACTCTTTAATACTTTCAGACCTATTACCAGAAATATCAAAGTTTAATACAGGCCTTTCACTTTTTGGCATTCTTAAAAGAAGTTTATTAAAATTTCTTGAGGCTTCAACTAAATCTTCATCATCACTAGTTTTTAAATTTTCTATTGCCTCTTTTAATTTTTCTTCTTCAATTTGAGGAGAAGTTTCTTCTTCAGTCCTGCCCTTTCTGATACTTTGAGAAAAGTTAAATAACGCCCTAGATTTAATAAACGAATCTTCAGGAACTTCCCTAGCCTCTATTGAGTCTAGAACTTGTTCTATATCCATATCTAAGTCTTGAGGATCACTAAGAGTTCTGCCTTCCATAACAGCCCTAACTCTTTCTTCTGCTATAAGTTCTGACTCAGCTTTATTATCAGAAAAAGCTCTAGCTCTTTCCGATATTTGCTCTGCTGCCTTTTTAGCATTATCATCATCTATATCTTTCAGTGAAAGCTCTTTTATTACATTAGCAATTTTTCCTACAAGCTTACCTCCGACACTCATTCCTAATCGAACTAAAGGATCTTCAGCTTGCTCATCATATGGAACTCCCGTTACTTTATCCACACGTTCTCTAGGAACTTCAGGAGCGTTAGGAATTTTAAAAAACTCTACAATTCCTCCAGAGTTAAAAGCTTTATAAGGATCAAATTCTTTTGGATCGCGGTCTGGAACTATCATTTCTCTAATAGCTTTATCAATATCCCTTAAAGTATCATCATAGACATCTTTTGGTTCTTCTCCAAACACAGGCTCTATTGCAGCATAAGGCACAAACTTTTTACCTGCTACTTGTGCTGGAAAAGCATCTAACCTAATTGCCCTATATACATCTCCAACAACAGGGCCTCCTAGTCCTGTAATAAAAGCACCTGTGCTTTGATAATACTTAGAAGATTTAGAAGCTCTTTCGTATTGATCAAGTATTAATCCATTACCTCCCCATCTCGCAATGGCATCCATGATTATTTCTTTAGAATCTTTATCCTCAAAGGCCTGTCCATGAGATCTTATATAGTTAGTAGTAGCCGCCATTCCTGTCATAATAATAGCGGAAGAAGCTATTTTAGGTAAATTACCAGCAGGATCTCTTACGGTGTCAGTAACAAATCTTTTAAGAATAACATTAGTAAATGCAGCAGGATATCCCATTAACTGGAATAAAATAGCACTTTTAGGGTTGCTCATTAAATTAGGTTTGACCCCTGCTTCAGGACTAGGATTAAGAATAACCTCATTAGTATAGCGTCCAGCGGCTTTTATTATATCGTTCTGATAAAAATCATCAGTCCTTTTAGCCCCTGCGTTATACCAGTCTAAAGCTTTATTAACATCTAATCCTAACTCAATAAGCTCATCCATTTGCTTTTGAGTTCTTGCAGTTGGCGAATCTATAGCTCCTGCTATCTTACCTAAGTTATCATTTATTAATTCTTTAGCGGTAGTAAACGAGGTAAGCTGAACAAACTTAGTCCACTGATCAAGAAAATTAGCTCTAAAAAATACGTTGTTTACTTTTCTCTGAGCGTTAGTTGACAAGGCCTCACCCGATAAACGCTCTGCCCCGTCTGCTAATGCTTGATCCATAGCAATGTTTACTTTATTCATTTCTTTAAAAGCTTCTGACCTGGTAAGACCTCTAGTCATAAGGTCTTCAACAGTATCATCTGTTACTGTTGTCAGGGCTGTATTAAAGGCTTTTGCAAAACCTTTCGTAGAGTTTTTAAACCCTGCTTTAGAAATATTAATTGCAACCTCTGTTAAACTAGAAAGGGTTGCTAGGGGAAGTAAAGCTAGTCTTGTACCTAAGACATACCAGTCTAAACCCGCTTGGATTCTATCTCCAAATTTAGATACCCCTTCTCCTGTAGCAGTCCTGTATACATCTAAGATTGCTTCCTGTTCGTTAACTGTAAAAGCTTTTTGACCAGCCTCTTTCATTTCTTTACCAATCTGGTCTACCCAAAGCTCTTTAAAACCTTTTATATCTCTTACGCCAAATACTTTAGTCTTAGCAATAGACTTAGAAGTTTGCGCTGTATATGCATTTAGGAGACTTTCTATATTATTATCTAAGAACTTTTCAAAAACTTTATCATCTTTAATTTCTAAAGTTCTTGAAGAAAAGAAACTACTGTTAGATCCTAAATCAAGTCTATTTTCAATATCTAACATACCGTCAATAAACTCATTGACATTTTCGTCAGTTATTAAAATAGAGTCTTTCGTGCCTTTCGGAGTAAACCTAACTTCAGCTTCTACAAGAGTATCTGCAAACTCATCGTAGTTATTAAAAATAGCTTTACGATCCCACATTCTAGGAACATAACTGCCAACAAGATCGTCAATAATACCATACCCTACTAGATCATCACCTATTTCATCTAAAACTAATCTTATTTCTGAAGCAGCTTTAGCTACTAAAGGACTAATATTTTCTTCTTCGCCTCTCAAAGCTCTGACGACATTTTGTTTTGCCTGATCTAAAGCATCACCTTTTAAATGCAAGTTAAAAGGTTCTAAAGCTTCTTTAATTCTTAGTAATCTGTCTCCACGAATATCGCCAAAGGTTTCAAAAAAGTCTCTGTCTTCTACTTCCCTTTTACCTGTCCACGATCTGCCTAGATCATATCTAAATTTTTTCTGTAGCATTGCAGCGGTTTTAGAAAACTTAGTATAAGAATCTAATATAGATGCTGGCTTTTCTACAAAGGCTCTTGTCGGAGAAAGACCGTGAAGAGTTCTAGCAATTTTCTTTGCTAAAAGAGATTGTATTTGTTCTCCAGTAGCTCCTTGGTTTTCTTTGATAACTTGGCGTACAGAATCGTAAAGCTCGCCCTTAGTAGCTTCACCTCCACCGTATTTTTTAGAAAGAGAAACAATTTCTTCTTCTAAGACTTCTTCAAACTCGCCTTCAAAAGTTCTACCACTAGGTAAAGCATTAGAAGCAAATGAACGGGAATCTCGAACAACTTCTACTTCTATATCAGCATCTATTTTGTCACCAATAGATTCTTCATCTACTGCTTTATCTAAGGTTCTTTGTCGAGTTGCGCTAGGTTTAGTTACACCAAAAAATCTGCCAAGTCCTCCACCTAGCAGAGCACCTCCTGCGGCATAAGCACCGTTTTCCATAGTGTCAAATTGCCTTCTTAAACCTGTAGCAAGTTCAGCATTTTGACGATAATAATTATCTAGACCAGTCCATGCTGCACCTCCTACAGCACCTCTAACCGTAGCCATTTCTTTAGAGTTTTCAGTAGCTATTCTTTTAAGAGTTTGAGCTATGCCCTGTCTAGCAGAAGCATTAGCTCCTACACCTTTTAGTCCAAATAAAACAGAAACTAGATTAATAGGATCAGCTATGACATCTGTTCCTATATCAAAAAAAGCTTTAAGCCTGTTTCCTTTTCCTATATCAGCTTCATCAAATCTAGAACGAAGTCTAGCATATGCTTGCTTAACATCATCAGGAGCTTCTTTTAGCTGATCAGCTCTTGTAGCAATAGTCCCTAAACGATAGTCTTCATCTCTAAGAGTTTCAAAAATATCGTCTTGTCCTGTCCATGATCCAGCGTCTAAAAACTTACGCCATCCAGTAGTTGAAGTAGCAAGATAAGTTAAATACTTTTCTGCGTCTTCTTGGTACAAAGGATCGTTTTCTAAATCAGAAAGGGTTTCTGTACGCCCTGCAGTACCTGAGCCAGGCCCCACAACAGGACGAATTGAAGTTCCTAGTTTATCTAGAGATGAATAAAAATCTTCAGAAAACTGCATTTATTAGGCCCTGTTAGCGTTTATAAAGTCTTCAATTTCCCCTGCCCCAGCAGAAGTATTATAATATTTTTTCCAATATTCAGCTTGTTTGGCTAAAGACTTAGGAATACCTGCACCTGTTCTTTGACGCAGATACATTCTTCCAAATGCAATAGATAACAAATCATTATCGTTAAGATCTTCAAACTGAACTTCAGTTAAGTTTATGCCTGTAGCCTCTTCAAAAGGCTTTACATATTTACTAAGCCTATTACGTCTATCTGTTAACTTTTTCATAACTTGATCAAACGCAACTCTATTTACTTGAGCAACTCCTTCATCTCCTCCAGCTTCATAAGTTCGAGGATCTTTTCCAAGCCTAGATTCAGTATTAATTACCCTTGTCATAAACTCAATTGCTCTCTCGTTATCTCCTAATATATTTCCAACAAATTTTATTTTTCCTTCAACAGAATCTGGAATAGAAGATGTGTCTTCAGGTTTACTTAACAAAGAAGGCTTAGGCTGAGTTTCTTGATCGACTACTATCATTTCAGAAATTTCTGATTTAATTTCTTCTTGAGAGTCTTCAGATAAACCTGATATAACTTCATTTAATTTTTTAGAATCTATAGAACCTTTAGAAGTTCTTTGGCCAGGAGGAACAAAAACATATTCATATATAGGTTTATAGAATTCTTCCATTTCGTTTTCAAAACTTTTCTTTACAGCTTGAAAGTATGCGTCTTTACCTGCAACAGCTTTATCTCCAAGATATTCTGAAATAGCACTTATGTCTGTAACAAATGCTCTAGTTCCTGAATCTAGTAAAGCTCCTAACCCTATAGCAGCAACTTGAGCTTTACTGACATTAGGATCTTTTATAGCTTGCATTAAAATTTGTGCAGGAGGAATTTGAGTATCCTCTCTAAAAGGAGCTACTAAAGCAGCTTTATCTATTTTATAGTTTTTAACAAGAGAGGGTTGCTCAGTCATTACTGATCTTGGGGGAGGCAAAATAGATTTATCTTCTGTAACAACAGGCTTAGGATCACCATCACCATCATCAAGCCCAGGAGCATTAAGATTATTGTCAATTTCTGTATCAAGATTCGTAGGTTTTGGAATAGTAAACCCACTTATATTTTCAAACTGTCTTTCCATTTCTTGAATAACTTGAATTTTAGCAATACTTTCTTCCATAGTAGTTCCTACTAAAGCTTTTTCTAAAAAGGCCTCACTAAACAAAGTTCTCACGCTGTCCTTATTAAACATATCATTAAGTATTTGATTTTTCCCTTCGTTCCTCATAATGTCAGCTTGTGCAGCTACATTTGTTTTTTCAAGAAGTTTTAAAAATGTTTTTAAATTGTCTTGTGTAAGAGGAACTGTTCCTAAAGCTACACTGTCTGCATAAGCTTCTAAAACTTCTAGTCCGTTAGCAGCACCTGTATATCCCAAATGTGTTCCACGATGGAAAGTATTAGTATCGTCAACTTCTCCATCCTTTCCTATAAGCCTTTCCCGCCTATTTAAAACAATTCTAGTTGCAAGAGCTATGGCATCTTGGTTTTCATTAGAAAAAGTAGTTGAAAGTTTATACAATTCTCTAGATACATTTTCAACTAAAGCATCTCTGTACGCATCAGCATCTGTATTAAAAATTTCTGCTTGTTCAACAATAACGTCATTAATAGTTCTATCTTTGTCAAACTTATTATTATTTTGATTAAGTACTCCTTTAGATACTTTTTCTTTAACAGAACTATAATCCTGTGTTCCAAGGGCGATAGGAAGTTCTGACTCAGGAGACTCTTGAGCATTAGATGGCTCAGGAACAGTTGTTAATATTTTCCCATTAACGTCTACTGTTTCTTCTACATATACTGTTTTCTTTACGTCGTTGCCAAAAAAGTCTTTATATGTAATTTCTCTAGTTATAATCTGTCTTTTTGCTAAGTCGCTCATAGGAATTTCTGTTTTCCCGTCCATAGCTAAAAATCTAATTTTATCAGGATCTAAAGCACTTCTTTCAATAAAAACTCTTCTATTTTTTAAAGTTTTTCCATCCTGTGTAAGGGTAGGAATTTCTGTTATCTCACTTCTATTCCACTTTTCTGATAAAATAGGTTTAGCACTAGCTATATAATCTTTAGCAGCTTCAAATCCACCAGCTTCAAAAACTTGTTTCCCGCCTAACTCATATATCTCAGGACTAAGTTGCTCTAAAACACCTTTACTTGATTGGAGTAAAGCGTCTGCTTTATTCTGACCTTTTCCAAATACTTTAGATACTATATCAGCACCCATACTATCAGGAAAAAGATTAGCATCGTCTACAAACTCTTCAAAGTTTTGAGAAAGATCTACTTTACTTCTAATACCTTGTATTTCTTTATAGCGTTCATAAATGTCATTTCTAAACTTGTCTGAAAGATTATTAAGCACTTTTGTTTTACTTGCGTCTGTGTATCCTGTATCCCAACCGTCGTATTCCTGTTGAGCTATCTTAGTAACGTAAGGAGTTACAAAAGTATCAAAAACATACTGTTCTTCCCCTCCCAGATAATCTAAGGCTTTTTTTGCATGATCCGCATAAGTCTCATTTAATTGTTGAGCTTGATTGTAAACATTTTTACTTTTAATTACTTCTGCATTTTGAAAGAAATCATCAACCTTATCTTCCATATTAGCTTTGTATAAGCCAATAGCTGTAGTACCTGCAATTTCAAGAAGCTCTCGTCTACGTCTTGATTTTTCATTATCATCTCTTTGCTTTTTTTGCCTAGCAGATAATTCTTGATATACGTTTTCTATAGCACTCATCTATTGCCTCGCCATTAAACTAGGAGAAGGAACCTCTACTGTTTCAGGAGCTTCCTTATTATTTAAGTTTTCTTTAGTTTCTTCAGGTAATGAAGCACCAAACAAATCTTCATCATCGTCATCCATAACAATGTAATCACTCACCCCTGCTCTTTCAAGAATACCCATAATCATATAAGCAGTAGGTTCTACTAGTAAAAGAAACAAATCAGGATTCCACTTACCATCTGTAAAGCCTTTGAAGAGAACTAATCTAGTAAGTTCCATTATAGTTCCACCCTGCATAGCAGACTCTACAAGACCTTCAAGCGCAGCCTCTTCTGTTAAAGTCACAAACAAAAAATCAATTGCTTCTTGAAGAACAGTAAACTCAGGAGCCTTTTCCCAAGGATAAGGGTTTTCAGGATCATTTGTTAAACTTTGCCCTGGTATAGGAGCATTCATTAAAGAAAAATGTTCCTGTAACTGTGGGTTAGTATCAGCTAAGTCTTGTTTCACGATGTCATCCTTGGTGTTGGAGTAATAAGATCAAAAGGATTATATGCAGTAGGCATTTGAGCAAACTGCAAAGCCCAATCACTTTGAGGATTAACTTCGACTCCTATAGCACTAACTTGACTTCCTTGTGCTATTTGAACCATAGGAAGCGGATCAACTATGCCAAGACGACTTCCACCGCCAGTACCTTCTCCAGTAGATTGCTCACTACCAAAAATAGCTTCTTGGAATTTGTCTTTAATTTTACCTTTAGCTTCATCTTTTAGTTCACTAAAAATATCTTTCCCAGCATCTGCAACAAAAGCTTTTCCTCTTTCTAACAGAGAAGGCTTACCATACTCTGTACTAAAGAAAGAACTTTCCCCTTTTTGTTGAGCAGCCTCCAAGCCATCTCTAGTTAACTCTTCCCAGCTTGGAGTTTCTAATGTTTGCTGCATTCCTCTTTCAAGAGCAGTTGGATCAATCATAAATTGATCAGTCCCTGCTACAGATGTAACCCCTGCCCCTTGAGGCATCATTGTTTGAGCTTGAGGAAGAGGAGCTTGCATTGTTTGCTGCATTCCTCTTTCAAGAGCATTAGGATCAAATAAAGATGATTGCATATTAGGATCTGTAATCATAGCTCCTTCAGGCATCATTGTCTGTTGTGCAGAAAGATCTGTGTAAGAAGGATCTGTAATCATAGCTCCTTCAGGCATGGGAGTGCTTACTCCTTCTAAACCTGGCGTTTCTGCTGTTGCTTTTGCAACATCAAACTGACTCTGAACATCTCCGATACCTGTTTTCCAAGCATCTTTAACTCCTGCAAAGCTATCTTGAGTTTTTGTCCAAATGTCTCCCCAGCTATCAAGCTTAGTTAAATCTTTACCCATAAAGTTTTCTATTCCCATTTTCTTTAGGAACTCTCCTCCAACTTTACCAGCAACATTACTAATAGTCTGCCCTACAGCTTTACTTACTGCTCCTAAAGCTTTACTTGCACCAGAAGCAAACTTTAAGCCTGTACCTAAAAGTTTTCCAAATCCTGAAACAAGGACATTACTAGAGGCAGCAGCGGCCCCAGCAAAGCTCGTTAAAGCGGGTAAGGCGTAAGGTGCTATTATTGCTAATGCAATAGTACCTACTACTCCCAGCTTATTAAAAACTTTACCAATTTTTTTAAAAGTTCTTTTAATGGCCTTGCCAATTTTTTTAAAGACTTTTTTTACGCCTTTAAATATTTTTTTAAGAAGTCCCATAGTTATTCCTAAGTAATCCCAAATATTTGATCAATCCAATCTTTTAAAGTCTTAGTGCCGACATTACCTTTTTCTGCTGATGTTTCATTACCAAGAGCAGTTGCATACAAAGTAGTTTTTCTCTGCTCTTCATTTTCATAAGCTTGTCTTAGGTATGCTGCTTCATCCCTTAAATTCTGCCACAAAAAAGCCTGTTCCGCTGAATCCAGATTAAACTGCATTTGAGCATTCATTTGATTTGCAGAATTCTGAGCAGCAGTGTTAACTAAATTAGCTTTTCTTCTCCATTCAACATTAGACTGCAGAACAGCTTGCATGTTTGCAGCATTCCATTGATCTCGTTGAAACAATAATTGAGAATTAAACTGATCAATTTGAGCGTTCAACTGTGCTTGCATTAAACTTGCTTGCTGCCTGTTTCCCGCATTAAACATTCTAGCTTTGTTAATAGCATCTGCGCTAAACTGTTTTGCAGTGTTTGTTTGAAGTGCATTAAACTGATTCATCTGAGCTTCAAGATTAGTCATAAATTGATTTTTTTGATTTTCAGAAGATGCATTAAATTGTTTTGCTGCGTTGTCAGCAGCGAACTGTGTAAGTAGGCTTTGCTGATCTTGCTGACTTTTTAACATATTAGCTTGTTGAGCATTGTTTAAATTACTCAAGTCCATTTGCAAAAAGTTTCTAGCATTTGTTATAGCTAACTTAGTATTTTGATCTGCAGCCGCTAAATCCATTTGAGCTATTATAGTAGCATTTTGCAGACTAGCTTGCTGACGATTGTTTAAATCTTGAAGTGTAGAAGTCTGCATAAACTTACTATTAGTTAATTCAACTTGTTGAGCATTGCTAAACTTTGCCATGTCTATTTTAGCAACAGTCATTGCATTTCCAACTGCTCTTTGCTGATCAACAGACAATTGAGCAAGGCCCATGCTATTTGCAATCTCATTAGCTTTTATATTTTCTTGTACTCTAGCTTGAAGATTAGCTAATTCTGTTTGCTGTGCTGCGCTTAGATTATCTCGACTTGCTGCATTTTGTGCGCTTAAATTTGCTAAACGCATTTGCTGATCATTAGAAAGATTTGCCAGTTCCATTTGCTGTTTAAACTCAGCATTCTTTATAAGGAACTGTCCCGCTAATGTTTTATCTTGAGAAGTCGCTGCTTGTATTGCTTGGGCATTAGCCTGAGCAATAGGTATAGAAGTTTGTATTATAGCATTAAAAAGAGCATCTCTTCCAACTGTAGAAACATCTAAACCTCTTTCAGCTAAATTAGCCTCAACTGCTGCTAATGCTGGTCTAGCCCATGCAGGAGTTTTCCCTTCGTCCATTCCTGCTAACAAAGATTCCATTTGAACATTTATTAAAGCATCTTGAGGAAGTCCTGAAAGCCTAGTTTTAATTCCATCATCTAAACTATCAGCAGCCGCTGCTAATCTTTCTGGATCGTCAGCAAGTTCTTCAGCTACATCGTCAGGAAAACCTTCTGCTTTAAGATCACTAAGAACCTTTGCTTTAGCTTCTGCTCCTTTAATTTCTCTTTGCTGCGCTCTATCAAACTCATATAATGACATGATTTCAGCAGCTTTGCCATCTGGGGCAGGTTCACCTACAATAGCACTTCTAGTTTGTTTTTCAGCAGCTTTGCTTGGAGACAGTACAGTAATAGCACCTGTTACAGGATCAATTACAGAATCTTCATCTTTTTTAAACTCTGAATCTTTTGCTAATGCTTTTCTTTCATCTCTTCTACGTCTTTTAGCAGCTTGTACTGTTGTAGAAAATTTAGGGTCATCAGCATCTGCTACTCTTGATACAGTACCAACAGCACCTTTAGGAGCATCAATATCGCCTATACGCCCGACTCGCATAGTAGATGTAGTATAATCATCACGCAGTTTTGCTTCAGAAGCACCATAGCCTCTAGCATCATAACGAGCAGGAGTTATTTTTGTTGGCCTTACTTTTGTAGGCTGTCCCATTGTAACTGTGCCTAAGCCAGTTCCTTCTGCTTCACCATCAACTTCTGCAACACTTACATCTTCAGGATCAAAAGTCTCCCCTCTATTTATTTGAACGTCAGGCGGTTCTCCCTCTTTTCTATCAACAGTTACTTCGCCTTTCCTAGGATCTACAGGTTCAGGATCAGGATCAGGTTCAGGTTCAGGATCGGTTCCAGGAGGCCAAGGCTGATCTGGTGGCCACCAAGGAGGTCTACTGCCATCTTCTGGAAACTTTGGTATGTTTATATTAAAATCACCAATTCCTCCATAAGGACTCATATAGCCACTTGATGTAAGAACATTACCTCCCGTTCTTCCTACACTTGTTGTTCCTGTGCCTACTGTTCCTGTACCCGCTCTAATATTTTGAGCAGTTGAAGGATCTACTCCTTGGCCATAAGGATTACTCGTTGTAGTTGAAGCAGCATTACCTCTATTAGCAGCAGGTTGTGATACATTAACACCCGCTGCCTTTTTTTCGTGATAGTCAAACCAGTCTGTAGCTTGAACTGGAGAAGACTGCCTTCTTGAATTAGCTGCCGCTGCCGCCGCTGCCGCTTGAGCATCTACATTTATACCGCCAAAAAACTTTTTCTTTCTTAAAGACTTTTGTACTCTATTCTTTTTCATAGATTAACCTGTGAATATTATTCCTGCACATGACGTAATAGTTACGCCTACGACTAACCAAGCAAGTTTCTCCCACCTAGCAGCATGTTTTTCTGTAGCTTCTTTAAGAGAGCGTAATTCTACAACAGCTTCAGCCCAACGCTCACCACATTCTTTTTCGTGTTGTTCTATTCTATTTAAGGCTTCCAAAGCTACTTCCATTTCTGTCTTCATACTATACCGCTGCCTCATTCTCTAATAAATAACTCACTCAGGAGCAGTTGGTTTAGTATCAGGAAAGTCTGAAGTAGAAGGCCAATCTCTTAGCTTAACGCGATAAGCTAGATAGTCGTCATGTTTAGGATGATCAGCTATCTGAGATATTAAATCAGTAGCTATAAGCTCATTGTCACGCCATTGTCTTGCAAGATCGTTTTCAATACCTGCAGGTACTATTTCAGCAACTTTTGTATAAGATGAATAGTTTGCAGCTACATAAGCTTCTTCTGCATCTATAAAATTTGTATTGCCATCACTATCTGTTACGTTAAACCTAGCCATTAGAGATACTCCAATATTGAAATTACAACCATGCCAACACCACCGATGCCACCAATAGGGTCTGTAGTAGACTTAGTAGCGGCTCCACCGCCACCTGCTCCAACACTCCCAGCAGCCCCGTAACAGGCTCCAGAACTAGCACTTAGAGACGCACCGCCTCCCCCGCCAAAAAGACCCGCAACATGGTAAGCATTAGTTTGTGAGCCAGAAATTCCAGCATAAGCCCCGTTACTCCCTGCTCCCGGCCCAGCCGTTGAAACATAATATCCGTCTAGACTTATTTTAGCGTGTGATCCTGTTAAACCATCAAAGATACTTCCATTTGGGGTTTCGGATTGAGTACCACCTCTATAAAAAACAGAGGTATAATAAGGCTCTATACTTCCAGCAAAAAAACCTCTGAATTTATAATTATATTTATAGTTATTATCCATGTGACCTGCTGTATGAACGTCTGCGGAAGTAGCTTGGCTAAAGCTTTGCCCCTTACCATACATACTACCTCCACCAGCAACTATGTTAGTCTGAGAAGTACCACCTGTACAAGTTGCATCACCACCTTCTCCACCTACTCCTGCTCCTCCAGCGGCTGTTAGTTTACTATAACCAGTTGTTGAATTTAATGCGTCACCACCTCTGTAACCTATACCAAGAATAGCAGCAGCACCCCCACCACCAGCGGCATGATGACCGCCACTAGAACTAAAAGCAGTACAAGCTGCGTCTCCACCTTCTCCACCAGTAGCACTAAAAATATTTCCTCCTGATGCAGTACCTCCAGCCCCGCCAGTTCCACTATTTGCTGCTGTGCCTTGAGCAGCAGCACCTCCTGACCCTCCAACTCCACTTAGTAGAACAGAACCCGCACCTGACACTCCAAATGTAGAGGTTCCACCTGTTCCACCGCTTACTGCTCCATCTCCTGATGTTGTTCCTGAAGTTCCTGCGGCCCCAACTGTGTTTACATAGCTAGTGCCGGAGGATAAAGTTAAAATACTTTTAGCTACTCCACCAGCCCCGCCTCCAGCAGCAACTACGGAGTATCCTCCCGCATCGTTTCGCGCTGCCCCGCCGCCGCCACCTGCTCCGATAACAGTAACAATAGCCCTGCAATCAAAGGGGCAAGCCCATGTAGTTGTTGTAGTAAATACAAGCTCGTTTATTACTGACTGAGTTTTAGAACCTAACACTGCCATTAAAATTTCTCCCTTTAGATTTCAAACCAACCGACAGTGCTGCCAGCATATACAAGCTGGACACTATTGTTTTGAGGTACTGTTCCATCGTCTGTAGACGAATTAATTTTTTCACTTCCGTTAGCAGATACTGTTACCGTCCCTGCTCCTGCATTAGCTATAATTACTGTGTTTCCATTAGACCCTGCGGGTAAGTTTATAGTAAATGCAGACGACATATTTATAAGTAGCTGATCTTTATTAGATGCTGTATAGGAAGAACCACTAGTTTTAACATCCCAATCACTATAAGCACCTCCAATAGTTGACCAACTCATTACACCGCTACCATCAGTAATTAAGGATTGACCTGAGTCACCATCACTGGCTGGCAATGTAAGCGTTATATTTCCTGAATAAGAAGAATGAGGAGCAGACTGTAATCTAGTATAGTGAGCGTTAGACGACTCACAATAGAAATCAATATATGATTGTGCGGAGCCACCATTTTTAATGGCTATTGCACCTTGCGTAATATTTACACCATTAGTGGAACCGCCACCTACTCCTAGACTTGTAACTACATCTAAGGCATGAGCCAGCTTTGCGCTTGTTACATTATCATTTGCTATTTTTGCAGTAGTTACATTAAGGTCTTCTATCTTTGCTGTTTCGACTGCACCTGCAGCAAGTTGACTAGTATCTACCGCACTGTCTGCTATAAGTTTAACTTTTGTTAATGCCATTAGTAATTACCTTTTATTCCATCAACAGTTAAAACACCCTTGACTAACTCGCCATGCCTTTCAGAAGTGATAAGACTCTGAGCTAAAAATAGATCAAGCATGTCCTTGTAATGACTATCAGGATCAGTTGCATCAATCATAATTGATCTGGAAGTCAACCTTCTCATTGTTTTTTTAACTTCTGCATTTTCGCTTGCATCAATCGCATCAAACTCTTCTGCCGTAAAAAGAGCCAAAACTTGATTTGAAGTAAATTTAGTTACTGCGTAGTATTCAGTCATTTTATGCTAACCCGTATAATTTTGCGCCTTTTAAAATGGCGGCATCAAAGACATCTCGATCAAAAAATCTTCCACCTACTTGAACATGATTTGTTGCAAAGTTAGGCCCGCCCATAACTATCATGCCCCTCCAAAGTTTTGGAAGAGCGTATGAAGAACCGTCATCACACCCCACACCAGTAAAAGGTATGGCAACATGCTGACCCTCTGCGTTGCATACATTCATCCATACAGTCCATGCTGAGTTATTTCCTGCACTACCAGCGTTAACAGCCCCGACATACAAATTATTTGAAGCTGTCTTGTAAGCTATGGTGTTTGCCCAGTTAGTGCTAGAACCGTGATTTACAATAGATGACTTAGAACTTAATGCGCCTGTCGATTTGTTTATTGTAAACATTTCGTTTTGAAAACTGTAAAACTCAAGGGTAGCGGCACTGCTATCGTGACAGTTGAAGCAATACCCTAAAGCACCAGAATATCTCGTAGTTGTTAAATCACTGTTAATTTGATTTGCACCTATAAGAGTAATAGTTCCTGATGAGTTTATTGTTGAAAGTGCATATGTTCGTGGAGAAGTAGCTCTGTTATACAACAAATATAACAAACTGCCATCATCGTTTAACCAGCCATCCACAAAAAAATCACCGCCACCAGTTGAGCCAAAATCATCTTTGTCTTTAGTCCACTGTTGAGTCCCAGCAGCGTTGTAGTAATCTGCACCGCCATAAGTGCTTGTCAAAACAATATAATCACCATCCCCTGCAAAGCCGGGGAAACGGTTCAAGAAAGCGTTGTCATTAAAAAGAGCACTTCCTAAATCCTTTCCCTGAATATGAATTGGAAGTTTTCCTGATCCACCTAAAACCGTCATACGTTCATCTCCTTCCAGCCTATAGTCGAGCTTACATAGACTAATTGTGTAGTATCGTCTGTAAATAAAGTTCCGTTATCCGTAGAGGATTCAATTTTTTCTGATCCATTTGAGGCAATCGTAACCGTTCCCGCACCAGCATTATGAATGGTTACAGAATCGTTTACGGAACCAGCAGGTAAAGTAACTGTAAAAGCTGATGCGCTTAAAATAACTAACTGATCTTTACTGGTTGCCGTATGAGAAGATCCACTGCTTATTACATTCCAATCGTTGTAAGCACCTCCAATAGTGCTAAAGCTAAGATTACCTGAACCATCAGTAATTAAAGATTGTCCAGAATCTCCGTCACTACTAGGAAGTGTTAAAGTAATATCTGCTGTTGAGGCAGGGCCAATGAGTGTGACTTTATTTGTTCCGTTATCACTATCCTCATAAAACTCTATTTTACCAGCACTTGTAGCTCCGTTTTTTAGCTGAAGAGTTCCTGTTACTGAAGCATCGCCAGTTACGTCTAAACTACCTGTAACGTCTAATTGATCAGCAGACTCGTCCCACTCCATGTACTTACCTGCAGTGGCTCCAAAGAATTTAACGTCATACCCAGTATCATCAACGCCTACTGTTAGCGTACTATCAAGCTGTACTGCACCATCAATGTCAACTGCATCTAAGTTTGTTGTTCCATCTACATCTATATTACCTGATATATCAAGTGATGCTGCAACTACTTCTCCCGCAAAAGTTGCTTGAGTAGTTCCAGTAGCAATGCTCATTACTGTCGTATCTGCATCATTTTTAATTGTTACATCTGTCGAGCTACCTTGACCAGTTAATATTAAACCTTCCGCGCTTGTGTAGCCTATTGCAGCATTATCACCTGCTGCTGTATCTCCATCAGGTTCAAACGTAGAGGCTGTCATTACGCCTGTTAAATCTAAGCTGGTTGCTAGTTTTGCTGAAGTAACAGTTCCATCACCAGGAGTAGTGCTACTAGAAACAGTAGAAATATTTATTACTTCTACTTTAGCTCCAGACGGAGGAGCCGTACTAAATGTTAGTGTAGTTCCACTAAAACTAAAAGTATCTTTATGCTGATATACACCGTCTAAATATACTTGAATTGCATTTTCAGAGGCAGGTGTTACTGACATAGTAAGAGTAGTATCGCTACCATCACCTGTCATAGTATCTAACGTAAAGGTTGCTTCGCCTCCACCTATTGAACCCCAACCAGAAGCTCCATAGCCTTCAAACTCTCCTTCTGTAGTATTATATCTAAAGTTACCTACAGTAGGACTAGAAGGTCTTGCACCCGTTGTGCCATCAGGAATTTGCAAACTAGTTGTAACATCCATGTTTGCAAAAGTTGCTGTAGTAGTAGAGCTTGCTCCTACTTGAGTATCTACATAAGCTTTAATAGATTGTTGTGTAGCAAGTTGTGTAGCTGAGTCCGATGACATATTATCTTCATCAAGAACTGCTGTACCTGATACTCCTGTATTTAAAACAGGAGAAGTTAAAGTTTTATTTGTTAAAGTCTGAGAACCTGTAAGAGTTGCTACAGTAGAATCAATAGCAACTGTAAGAGTATTGCCAGACCCTGCAGTATCTATACCAGTACCACCAGCAATGTCTAGAGTTTCAGAGTCTAAATCAATACTTAGCGCACCTCCAGAGTCTCCTTGAAAATCAAGGTCTGATGCTGTTAACTGTGCATCTACATAAGCTTTAATAGACTGCTGAGTTGCTAGTGAAGTTGCACTATCTGAAGACATGTCATCTTCATCAGCAATAACTGTTACAGTTGCTCCTGACGTTAGTGTAAGACTATCTATATTAGCTGTGCCATCTATATAAAGGTCTTTAAACTCTACTGTACTTGATCCAAGGTCTATATCATTATCCGTTACAGGAATAATAACTCCATCTTGAAATCTTACTTGCTCTACAGCAGCAGAAGAAACTTCTACAAAAACACCTACTCTATTATTAGATGTATCAATTGCAACCTTGTTAAGAAAATCTAAATCTCCAATAACAGGAATAGCACCGCCTTGAGCAGCAGTACCGTCATGTCTATGCCCAGAACTTCCATCTGAAGTGCTGTAAGCAAAAGAGTTTAAAATTTGATTATATTCATTGTTAAATAACGATGCTGTAATTGTATCGCCATCTGCGATTGTGCTTTGTCTGGTATAGCCAACAGCCATACTTTATCTCCTTCCTGTAGGACTATAATCTATATATAACCCGTTAACTGTAAACGGCGATAGCTTATCGTCGCTGGTTATAATAAAACTTACTGTATTACCACTTCCTTGAACTGCCTGTCTAACTAAAGGATCAGGAGTAGCTCCAAATACATTAGCATTAAATATAGCTGAAGCAAAAATACTTGGAGGAGGTATAGAATCTAAAACATAATCTAAAGGCTGTGCTAGAGAAGGATCTTCATAATCATAACGAACTCTTAATGTTGGAATTATTGTACCTTCTGGAGTAACAGACAGTTTTACATACCTTAATGTCTTACGAGTACCAAAATCACCAAAATCTAAATTAGGTGTTTTATATACTGTTCTTATATTAGCAGAAGTTCCTCCATGATTATAATCATTTCCTACATCATGGTTATAAACATAACCGTCAGAATCTCCATGATAAGTCTGCTCTACTCCGTCTTTATCAAAATCAGAAGTAATAGCAGTTGCTTTAATACCTTCAGTCTGACTATATTGGAATCCTTGACGAGTTAATGTACCAATAAAACCTTTTGCTGTTATATTAGAAGTAGCATCAACATTATAAAAAAGTCGGTATTGAGACTTCTTTCTTACAATAGCTGAACATAACTGAAAGTTATTTATATTAGGAGCTATTTCTTTAATAACAGATTGTATAGGATTGCTTATAACTCCTAGCTCTGTATCCCCAATTCTTGCTGTACCTGCTACAGTACGAAGTCCGTCAGGACTTAAAAATACAAGATCACCTCCTATTTCCTGTATAGTATGTGCATCCATGCACCCTACATTTTCTGTAATAGGAACTACTGCGATTGTAGATGAATTATTTATATTTTGTAACTTAAATATACTATTATTGCAAAATATAATTAAATCATTTCGGAAGCTTGCAAGTCCTATAACTTTATCAGTAAGCGTTATAGATCCTGATCCAGTAGATGTAAAATCATCAGGGTCATTAGTTCCGCTATAATAAATAACATTATCCGCTGTATCTGCACCAGCAACTACAAAATGATTATCGTGTATAACTCCAACTTTAGGAGCTTTTGTACCTGAGACAGTTACTTCTCCTGCAAAAAATGTTCTACTAGCAAGGCTTCCAGTTCCTTCCATTCTAAAAAAGAATGGTTCATTTGCACCGTCACAAATTAAAACTAAACCATAATCATGTATACCTTCAAAAATTGCAAAGGTTACTTGCCCTTGATCAGTTCTTGCTAATGTAGATCTTCCTGTAAAAGCTGTGTGATTATCTCCACTTGACGCTACACTAGCTTTATTTATTTGAAGCCAGCTTGTCCCGTCTTGACTAAAATAAATATTAGTTCCTGAACAAGCTATAACACCATCAGCATAAACTTGAAGTCCAAGAATTTTATTGGTACTGTTAGGTCTTACAGCAGAGCCTCCACCAAAAACACTAAAGCCATTAATGCGTCTATATCCACCATCAGTATCAACTTCAAAGTTAGTAAGCTTTGTTGCAAGTCCTGGCTGCTGTAAGGCTTCTATTTCGTTAATACTTGTATGAAGTCCTCCAGTACAGGCTAACCCATATGGTTGTGACATTACACAAACCTCACTCTATCATCTTTTATAATAGTAGGTTCAGGTGTCATTAAATTATTTTTCATAAGCTTTAGACCTTTTTTATAATCTTCTAAAGCAAATGCAGAAAACTGAGGACTTTCTTTAAACTGATAAATATAATATCTTGCCCTGTTCAATAAAACAGTATTATAAATATTAGGAAAAACTGTTTCATCTCCAAATAATGAAAGCTCAGTTGGGAGCACATAAGCATAAAAATATATTTTATATACTTTATCAGGTATAGGGCTAAGTCCAAACTTTCTATTATCAGGACTTTTTATTACTCGTTTAGGAACTCCGTAGTTTTGTGCATCAGCATCGTCTAAGTCTTCACCAATTCTAAAATAATCTTTCCATTCTTCTATTGTTGTAAATCTTAAATTACGAGCTTCGTAAGGAGCAGTTTCTCCTGATACACCTACAGTTGTTAAGTAAAAGTTATCCCAATCTATATAACCATAGTCTGTTGTTAATGAATCACTTGAGGATTTAAGCAAATACCAGCGAGTTCCTGCCACTGTTTCTACAGCAACATTTCCATATAATGGATCAACAGTCCCGCTCATATTAACTGCTAAGAAAGGCCACTGAGGTTCTTCATTTACAATGTCAAGATATGCTCTATTTATTGAATCTTTAACGTGTGCTTGAATACCAGTGGCTGTTGAAAAACTGCCTGAAGCCAGTTCGACTTCATTCATCTCCCTTAGTAGTTCATTAGTTAGATTAAGAAAAGTTGCCATTTTACTTCATTCTATTTTTTGAAGTTTTAGTACCACACTTTTTTTCCATTTCTTGTATAGAAATATAGCCGCCCATGTTATACATTTTATTCCTAGGATTTTTCACTGAACCTCCAGTTGAAAAAGAAAGTGCATTTTCTATATCGTAAACTTTATCATACATAGAGCGACCTTGAAGTTTTTTAGGCCTTCCTGGCCTTTCTTCAGTCATAGTCTCTCTAGTATTTAAACCCATTCTTCCTTTCCTAGTAACAGGTTTTACTTTATAGCCTCTTGTTTTAAATCCAATACGCATTAATCTTGATCCATAGAAAAGGTTTTAGATTTTAATCTAGCTATTTCAAACTCTGATTGATGCCCAAATATTCGTTCATAGTTTTCATCGTATTTCTTTTTATTTTCAGGGCTATAGAATCGTCCTGTCATTCCAAGAACTTTACCTTTACGATTACCCTTAATCATCATAGGGGTTTCTTCAGAGCCAACTTGAGCCATTTAAAATCTCCATGTAAAGTAAAGGGGGCATATTCCAGCCCCCTTACAGTGTGGTTTAGTCGATGCCGTAGAAGGCAGAAACCAAAGCTTCACCCCTAAGCACTTTCGCGCCGTAGACATGAAGACCACGAACAATATCACCAAAGCTGTCAGGGTCACGAATAACCTCTGTGCTAGTGATAGTCTGTGCAGTACACGCAGCAGACATGTGTCCAGCAATACATTTACCCGCTGCGTTACTAGTAGCGGCAATGTTGTTAGACTTGTACATATCAAATCCACGCAGCTTGCCAGAACTTACCAATCCATTTCGGATTGAACCTTGTCCAGCATTGAAGTCTACTGACATCAACTTGGATGAGGTCTGTACTAACTGCTCATAGAACTCAGGATTAGCCAAGAACCATCGACCTTCTTCAGGCACATTAGACTCATCAAGAAGACGGGCCATGTGAGAAAGAACGTCAATAGGATCGTGCTCACTAGTTCCAAAACCAATGTCCAAGTTACCAGTACCGTCAAAAGTACCAGCAGCCAAGTCAGTGGCGTTATCAGAACCAAGAATGTGGTTCGGAGATGAAGCAGAAACTCCAGCAAACAAAGTGGCAATTACACCTTCGTCAAACGCATCACGCAGAGCGTAAGCTGCTGAAGAAGTTGCAACGTCACGGAAGTTAACGTGAGACATGTTTGTTTCAATGTCATCAACGATAAACTTGAATGCGTTTGCAGTGTCGATGATCAAGGTTACTTCCTGATCAGTCAACTTAGTTGCTGTTACATCCTGTCCCCTTTCATACTGATAAACAGTAATTTCAGGTTCTTTGATAATTCTTACCGTGTCACCGAAAGCAGCGATTTCACCAGCATAGTCCGTATTCGTTATTGCTTCTGCAACAGACGACTTACGGAAGAAGTTGAGTACCTGCTTAGAGTAGACTTTTGGCAAGAAGAATGAGTTTGTTTGACCCGCAACGGAGTTTGCAAAGTTTGCATTAGTATCCGTACTCGGTTCAAAAAACTGATCGCTTTGATTATAAGCCATTGTTAATTACTCCTATTAACACAAAGTTGTTATTTAACTACTCTGCCCTCTTGCATGGCCTGTTTGATTTCTTCTTCATGTTTATCAAACTGGTCTAAGGACATAGCAGCGATTTCCCGCTCAGTCCATATCTTAGCTTGCTTAGGATCAACATTAGTTGTTTTAGTTGAAACAATATCTGCTGCTGATCCCTTACTAGCTCTGGGCTGATTTTTAGTAGGTCGAGATTTTTGCCCGATGCCAGTTTCTAATTTAAAAAGATCTATAGCTTTTGATGCTAAAGCTCCATTATCAGGATTATTATAAATCCAGTCTTGTATCTGTTCAGGCTGTGTATTTGCCCATTCATGGAAGTCATCAGATCCTCTAATTTCATCGAAATCAGAATGTCTTTCGCGTAAAATAGTTTCAGCTTCTTTTCGCATAACTTCATTCTCACGTTGCCGCAATGATTGAAGTTGTGCTTCAAGGTCTGCTACTTGCCGCTGACTTTGTATATGAGCTACAGTCTCAACAGTATTATAGAGATCAGGATATTCTTCTCTGAACGACTCTATATCTTCCTCTGATTTAGGAGGTTGATATGCAGGTTGAGCAGATTGAGCTTGAGCTACTAGCTGTTCTTCCCTTTGTCTAAACTCAGAAAGTTTCTGATCATAATGTTTCTTTAGATCATCATACCTTTTTTTATAATTAGTTCTTTTTTTAGGAGCTTCGTCATCAGGGGCCTCTTCATCGAGGGTAGCCTGTTGCTCTTGATAAAACAATCCATCAGCGTCACCCCTGCTAGGGGGATCAGGTTTATGCCAAGATTTCTTAGCATTATATGGATTAGGTTCTTGTTCTTGCTCCTCTATTTGTACTTCGGACATTTCTCTATCTCCTTCGGGGCTTGTGTTTTAGCAAGGTAGCCATCTCAACTCCGTCAAGTTGTATGGGGCTTGTCTTACCAAGGTAGCCGAAAATTATTGAAGACTTGGAATTTTATTAGATCCGATCATAGCTTTCTTAATTTCTTCATCAATTGAACTTGGTGAAGCAATTTCAGATTGTCTAGGATCGTCAAACATATATCCTCCCACAGCCTTCCTTTGATACCCACCGTCATAGGCACGTTCAGCGTCATCCATCATTTGTTGGAGATTGGCCGCACCTAATTGGTCGGTTGCCTTTCTAGTGAATACAAACTCACCATCCGATAATCGGGCTGGTATTGAGTCTGACACACCTGTACCAGGGCCTTCAACTGCTCCAGCCCCAGTAAACTCGCCAGCAGTTAAAACTATACTGTCTAGTATATCAGACAGTCGAGGGTCTTCCTCTAGCCTAACTGCTAAATAATTTTGATCGTCTTCGCTAAGAGATTTATCCATAACGAAGTCTATATATTCATCTTCCATTTGTTCATCAGGAAGTTGAGAAGCCATTGCTGCTTCCATTTCCTCTGGTGGAATATTTGGATAAGTATCAACAGGCATTCCACCTTCGTTTTGCCCTAGTCTTGGCATTTCAACAGGCTCCACTGTAAACGTTTTTCCCTCAATTTCTACAGTAAGTGGAACATTTTTATTTTTCTCAAGTAATTTAGACTTACCCCTTTTGTCTGGATCAATTGTATATTCTTTTCCATCAATATTAATAGTAAAAGGCTGGTTACGACTTAGTCTAGGTTTTGGATTGTCCCTTCTTTCCTTGCTTATTTCTACAAGCCTTTTAAGATCTTCATAATCAAATTCAAAACCGCCTTCAGCATAACCTTGTCTGTTAGATTCATCAACAGCTTGCTGTAAACGCCTTTGATTTTCTAATTCTCGATCAGCCCGAAACTGCCTTACTTGACCAATTGTAGGGAATTCCCCTAAAGTTTCTTTTTCTTCATCAGATAGTCGATCTGGAAAAGGAGCTTCGGAATCTTCTTCACTTAGTGCGTTTCTAAGTTTATTAGCTTGACCGCCTTGATTTTTAAGCTCTCTTAAATTTGTTTTACCTTTCAATACTCTTTCTGCCATAGAAACCACTCTAGCATCAACTTCTCCATAATCAGGATCGTCTACTAGAGTTTTAATAAATAATCTTATTTCAGCAGGACTTTTACCTTTTAAGTATTGTTCAACATTATCAAACCCTTCAAATGCCATATAGTTTTTTGCAGCATCTTCAGGATCTAATTGCATTGCTATATCAATGCCTCCAGTCATAGGCCCCATGCCCATGTCATAATCAAACCCTATTTCATCCATGAGATCTACAAATTCATTCTCAGGTAAGTTGTCTATAGCTTCATCAAACTCAGGATCATTAGCCATGTCCCGTAAAAATTCTCGTTTCATAAAAGAGTTTTTAGCTTTACCAAAACCTTTTTCAGCAAGCTTCGCACCAAAATCTATAATTTTACTTCCTGCAGATTTCTTTGTTCTCATGCCACCTAAGCTAAACTCTTGACGTTCCATATTTTCAAACGTCCTTAAAATTTTTTCTACATTGTATCTTTTATTATCTCCAGAAAACTTAAAAGTTTTTCCTTTAGCGTTTGCTGCTTCTTGCTTTAGCTTAGAGTTAGCATACATTGTAAAATCGTTACCTTCAATAATTGAAGCACCTTCTTCAGGAAGTTGACTTATACTATATAAATTTTTTCCTTTAGCAAAAGAACTAGGAGCAAGTCCTTTAACTTCAAAAGTAAATTCTTCTTGAACTTCTTCTTCATCGTCGTCTGTCATTAAAGATGCTAAAGCTTCTATAAGTCCTAAACCCCCTAAAGTGTATGTACCTCCTTTAATGGCTTTAGTTTTTCCAAAAGCTCTTGTTCTATCTGTGCCGACTACAGCACCTCTATTTGTAGCAGTAGCTCCTGGCGTAGTGAATTTAAGCTTACCTGAAGCTGTTTTTCCTATTACGGTATTATCAATACCTTGAGCCTCGTCTAAGAATTCTTCAAACTTTCCATCATATTTTCTGAAAAGTTTTATTCCTTCCTGTACGCCTTTAGATAGTAAGCTCATATTATTATTTACGCTCCATTGCTTCTGTTACTTGATCTGGAAGACTTTCAAGCCTAGCCAGCAAATTCATCTTCCCCTGGCTGCGGTACATTTCCTGTTCCGATGTTGCCGCCACCAGTACCTGTAACTCCAAGGTCTTGAGGTTGTTGAGGTGCTCCTTGAGCGGCTCCCATAAGTCCTTGTTCTTGACCAGTGGGGCCAGCTTCCGCGCCAGTTGCTTGTCCAGCATTATTTTGCATTCCTATGATTTGTGCCATCAGTGCAGCTTCTTCAGGATCATTCATTAACTCATCAGGATCTAAGTCCAAAGAGTGTGCAAGTTCACTAATAAGCTTGTTTATTTTAATAAATGGAGCAACAGTAGGATTCTGTGCAGTCTGTAAGAACATTGTCAATCTCTGACTTCTTACTTCCTTTTGCATCAAACTATTAGTTCCAGTAGCCCTGACCTCCAAATCACCTTCAACATTTAATTTACTTTCTAAGAATTGCATGTTCCATTGAAAGTATGCCTCTCCTAAAGGCTTTAATAAAAAGTCATCAAGATTCTTAATGACAGTTTTTATATTTAATGAAGCTGCACCTAGCAGCATCGACATCCCTGAAGCTGTACGAGTCATGCTCTGTACGCCTGTCATGCCATGTGAATAACTAGGAATACCTGTTTGCTCATCTGCAAGCTGCCTAAACTTATCAAACATCATCATGTTTTCAGTTGATGTGTTAGGAAACTTCAAACCATTTATGGCTGTTCCTGGAACCCCAGCTTGTCTTCTAAAAACTTTTCCTGGATATATTTCCATAGACTGACCGCCAGCCAAGGCAGTTTCATCTACATCAAATACCAATGAACCTGATAACGCTAGATTATCTATAGCCATTCTTGCGTGACCGTTCATAATCTTTTGAGAGTCATCCATGTTCTCAGCAACCCCAATACCAAAAAAGCTATAGGGATTTTTTTCATAAGAAAAAGCATGATAAGGTATTCGGAATGGAGTAAAAGGGTTTATTACAGCCCTTAGAAGTAATCCATTACAAGTCCAAGCGTTTACTTGAACTTCATCTAAATCATCTATTTCTTCAGGGATCTCCATGCCTATCTGCCGACAATACTCAGCATCCATGACACCCCAATATTCTAACACATCAAACTGAGAAGCTCCCTGTTGATCTGTGCCGTTATCATCTTTTAATTCTTGTTCGTAATGCTTTTCAACATAGTTAGGCCCCATCCTGAGACAATCTCTGATCATCTCTTTATCGAAGTAAGGCATCTTTGTAAGACCCCTTAGCTGGGTTCTGTTCATCTTATGTCGATGAAATATATACTCACATTCATTTATGCTAGTGGCGTTTGGATCAGGGAAAAAATCCCAAATACTGACGAACTCCAAACGAGGCACCCTAACATCAATAGGGCTATAGCTTCTAGTGCCGTCTTCACCTTGTGTCCATCTATGGAGAGTTTTGTTAAAATTAAAAGGCCCCTTAACAATTCCTGTACCGAATAATGCTGACTCAAATAACGCATTACGGATTTCACTAGCTCCATTAGACTCCTCAATTTGATCGTGAATTAATTGCTCCATACGACGAGCGGCTTTTTGTGCTGGACTTATTTCAGCAACTTGAGGATTAGGGGAAAGACCTTCTTCTAATTTACCCTGATTTTCCAGTTCTACTTCAACTGGAGTATCTTCAAACTTGCCCTTACCAAAAGTAGCACCAGCTTTTAGTACTTTTCCATCTCCTTCAAAGCCGACATCGTAAGGACTTTCTTCAGGCCCTTGATCTTCTTGAGTTGTTTCTAGTCCTGGTAACGGGTTCTGAACATCTACATGAGCATATTTTAATACACCTTCAGGTAATTTAGTTTCCGTGATTCCTATTGGGAACTTGTTGGCTCCGAATACTACATCGACTAGCTGCCCAAAAGCAGCCAGCACTTTAGTCTTAGTAACTTTTACAAAGACTCTAGATTTTTCTGATTCTCTAAATCTAATATTTTTTGCATAAAGTCCACGATAGTTATGATAAGCTGTTAACCATCTAGACTCATCTAAATCTCTGCTATCTTCAGCAGATGTAAATCTGTCGTTAATAAGACCTACAAAGTTATTTCTTAGTGTTTCATCAAGCGTAAGCATTGTGCCTTGTTCTTCTGGCACATCTTCAAAATATACTGAGTTTGCTGTTAAATCGTTTTCTGACATTATTTAGTAAACTTTTTTTCTGTTTCGTTAAAGTTGATAGAATCAATCATCTTTTGTAATTCAGTCAGATGAGGAGATAACTCAGACCTAGAAGGAATAAATCTTTCTACCCATGAGTTAAGCTCTCTTATAATTCTTTCGCAATACAAATCGTACCCGCCATTTCCTTCTACATACTGGAAATTAGCCTGTAACATATGAACAAACCTCCATTTGCCGTCGCCTTCCACATCCCAAGCAACAAGACAAAAGGAATCACCAATTGAAGTCATATCAAAAATACCAGCATAAAACCAGACTCCTCCGATCAAAAAAGATTTACATTCTACTTTAGATTTGCTAGGATGTAAAGTCTGAGTTTTACCGTTATCTAAATCTATCATAAAGGTTTAGATATTCTTAGCTGTGTAAAATCTCCTCCAAATTTCTTTTTATTACGAGTTAATCCTACAGTAACTCCAGATCTAAATTCATGTTCAAACCCACGCCCAATACCTCGTTGCTTATTACTGTCTTTATATCGAGAATAAGTAAATCTAGTATTTCCCAATCTACTAGGTAATTGTGCAGTAGCTCTGCTTTCTACTGATTGAAAGTTTTGATTTCCACGAACATTAGTTTCAAAATCTACAATACTATTAAACTTAGAAACTAAAGATCCATTGCTATATTTAATTCTTTTCATTAATATCCAAACTCCGAGTCTGCTGGCGTGTAGGCCTGTTCTTTTCTTAAATCTCTAAACTGTGCAAACACATCATTTACTTTGGGCCTAGACATAATTAAATACCTTAAAGCATCGTAAGCATGATCAGGTGCATGTGTGTCAACATCTTCAGGATTGGAGCGATCCAGAGGAATACTTTGAAGTTCGCGTATCAGGTTAGGACAGTTCGTAAATATCTGTATTTTAGGCCTTCCGCTTGGCTGCACTCGTAAGTATTCATGGATTTGTATCTTTCCTTGAATTCTATTTTTATCGGCTCTACGCAGTTTATGTCCTGCTTTAAGTAGAGTTTCTCCTACTGTAGGGCCTGTTGTACCCGTCCTGTTCCAAGCAGCAGTATCTAGTACCCCTTGAACTGAGAACGGGTCTTGTAGCTCCATATTAATTAATACTTGTGCTAAGTCAACCCCTGTTAAGTTTTTCTGATAAAGTTCTCTGTATATTATCAAAGTTCCATCAGAAGGGTCAATAGCTCCCCAAACACAAGCACTCTCTGAAGCGTATCCGTAGTCAATGCCTTTTATACGCTCCCAATGAACTGGTATATCAAAAGGCGTTATAACATGAGTCTCTAGTTCAAACTCTGTAAACGCTGCACCTTCTGTAACATCCCAATTGCCTTCCAATAATTGTTTTCTTTGTATTGGAGGCAAAGCATTAAGCATCTGCTCATATCTTCCATCCCTTGCTAGATATGGATTATCTTCTAATCTAGCAGGAATAAACTTCCTTGTAAGCCCGTCGTTGCCTTTAAATGACTCATTAGGCGGCGAAGGGCTGATATATCTTTTTCTTACCCAAGTCGCTCCAGCACCTCCAGGGTTTGCTGTGCAACGCATATAAGGTGTTATCTCAGAGTCTGTTGTTCTTAGTCGTGAAGACAAATAGTTCCAAGCAAACTCTGTTGATAAGTGTGTAATCTCATCAAAGCCTATCCAAGAATATGCTTGTCCTTGATAACGATACACATCTGCATCTCGTTCCAGATAACCAAACTCTACCTTAGCCCCGCTAGGAAATGTCCAGATCTTTTCAACTTCTCTGAACTTACACCCTGGAAAAGCTTTGGGATATAACTCCCTAGACTTATCAATAAGCTCTCGTAACTCTGGCATAGATCTTCGTAATACCAAAGCTCGATGAGCTTCTCGATGTGCATATCTTAGCGGATCAACGATCATCGCATAAGACTTGCCTCCACCTGCAGCACCTCCATATAAAACATCTGTTTCTGGTGCTGCTAAAAATTCTGTTTGTGGCCCGTCATTAGGACTGAAAATAACATTTGTATTTTCTATTTCTTTTTGTATAGAAACAGGTAAATCTTCTATAGTATCTGAAGTAACTACTTTACCTTCCTTAGAGCTTTCTGAGTTATCTATTTTAGATAAGGTGGATCGTGAAGCCTTTAAGGATTGTTTCTGAGCTTTTAATTTAGCTTCAGCTTTCTTTATTAGTTTTTCTTTTTCTTTTACAGCTTTATTAGCTTTTAGGCGTTCTTTAGTTGCTTTACTATATGTATAGCTTCTGGACTTAGTTCCTTTTTTACGTCCACCTTTTTTCTTAGGTGTCCCATCAACTTTTAAAACAAACTCGCCTTTAGCATCTTTTAAATAGTTGTCAGGATTTATTTCCCAGTCGTTCTGCATCTATTATCTTTTTTAGTCCTTGATGGCTTAACTTACGACCTGTATGGTATTCAAGCCACGCCGAGCCTTCTCTTAAAGAAAGTACTTTATCAGAAACTAATTCTTTTATTTCCGATAATGCTTCTAGCTGTTCTGGTATCTCATCCAAGACTTTAGGGTCTTCTTGAGATACTTTATATCCAAAAGGAACAACACTACTAAGCTTCTGCCGCCTGTTCAATTATAATCTCTTCTTTTGCTGGAAGAATAAAAACCCCTCCCTGCACTGTATGGCTAACATCTAATCTGTCAGTTTTGCCTAACCCAATACGATCTAAAATAGTTTGTGCTGCTTGAAGTCGTACATTAGCTTGAGGAACTGGCTTATTAGAATTCATTACTTCAACTAACTTTAAAGCGGCTTGAGGAGCAGATTCAGCCAGAATATTAGAGGCCAAGTCTATTATTTCATGTTTGAGTGATTTTACGACTTGCCAATGATTTCCAGAATAACCTGCTAACTCTGCTGCTTTTTTCGGATCACCTCCTGAATCCACAAGATGGCCTAAAAAGTCTTGTTGTTTCTGTGTCAACTCTTTTTTCATAGTTTGTATTATAGGGTGTAAATAAGGTTTTGTCAACTACTTTCGACTTGACAAAACCAGTTTTAATATATATAATACTATTGAACCCCCCAGGGTTCACTATCACTTATAAGTAACTTTAAAGTTCCGCAGAAATACTCCAGAGTTCCGCATTTAGATCTGGTTGACACTCTGAAGTTCCTTAAAATGTATAAGATTGCTATATATATACGGGTAGCCCCCCTGGCCACCTGCCTGGGCCTGTTTAGACTCTGAAGTATTTAAAAGTATATCCTCTAAATAAACTCTAGAGTATTTAAGAGTACTCTCAAGTTAAACTTCAACCTCAATAAAATTCTAGAGATCTCCAGAATCTAGTTTACAACTAATATAAAACTAAAATGAAACTTTAAAGTTTACTTTAAACTCCAGAGATCTCCAGCGATTTCAAAGGCTTACAGAGTATTTACCGGCCATCGTTTCGGGGCTGTCGAGATCAGTTAAAATTCCGCTGATTTTGGGGCCTTGCCGAAATATCACGCCTGTTTTCACGCGCAAGGCTTCGCCTCATACGCTAAAATCACACACATATTTTTCTTGACTCCGATTTCCGGCTATGCCAAATTGATTGGGCTTCGGCGGCATGGGGTTGCCGAGCTTTAAATTTTCGGAGAAAATTCGTATGAGCAATAAATTCGCAAACATCGACCCAGCTAAACCTGCATCGTATCGTCAGTATGATTTGGTTGTGTACAAGTTAACTCAACCGCTGGCCAAAAAGAAGAAAATTGCAGAGAAAACTAAAGAAGGCAAGATTAATCCTAAGTTTAGGATTCTCAAGGCAAGAGTCGGGGCCAGTTTAACTAAGTTCTACGGCGACAAAAATGCAGTATTAACTCACGGCGATGTGCAAACATTCCTCGCTAATCCAGTTATTCCCAAAGGCGTTATGGAATTAATTGATACTAAAATCGCCAAGTAAAACTCATAAGCCCCTGCGGTTATATACTTCAGGGGCTTTTTAGTTTATAATTCTTACTGGCCTTGACCGCTAAAATGGAACGTGGTTTGATGGCCGAACTTTCACCAATCGGAGTTTTAAATTTATGAAAAGTTCAATTAATATTGAGGACAAATCTAATGTCTTTGACCAGCTCTTCCAGACCGATATCTCTAATGGAATACTGAAAAAAGTATTAGATTTGCAATCTGTTTTTGATGATTTGCGACACTTGACGAGAGACAGAGAGTATTATCCTTATGAAGAGCGTTACATTTTGGCTTATCGTGAAGTTATCGCTGCCCAGTTAGAATATAGAACTAGTTGTGAAAGACTCGCGCCAGTTTTATACGCTCTATTGGCTGTTCTCGACAGTATGGAAGTTAAAATTCAGGACGACGAAGAAGCCCCAGAATAGGGGCTTTTTTTTGGCCTATGGTTTAGTATTAGATTAGAATAGGAGAGTCTTAGAATGGATCTGGTGAAGCCTGAGAGGATAAATTGCAGTCAGTGTAAGCGTTTAGTAAACACTGAGAAGTTAATCAAAGTTAGTGATACACTTGTATGTATTCCGTGCTGGCGTATACGAGTGTATACTAGGGTCAAGCACGGCATCGGGTGACGGCCATTGGCCAGTGTAGAATAGTAAATTTAAAATAACATGGATCGTAATTTAAAAATAACGTGGATCGTGGAGGATCAATTATGTTAACTACAGCAGTAGTGTTCAATGAGGTAGATGATAACAATTGTCAAGTTAGTTTAAATGATATGTTTGGCAATCGAAAGGCTATGATGTTTGATCATGGTGCTCAGGAATTAAGATTTGGTTTTTATTCTTGGAAGGCGGGTGATTTAATTCAAGACGCGCTGCATTTTTTAACTAATGAAGAACGAGAGTTTTTTATGACTGGTTTGCTTCCGAGTGAATGGGATGATATCATGGGTGATGATGATCAGGAGGAAGTATAATGAATGTATTAGTGCTTTGTGAGTTTAGTGATACTGTTAGTTCTGCATTCAGAAGATATGGAGCAGCTAATGTATTTTCAAATGATTTACTGCCCACTGAGGGAGATTCTAAATTTCATATTCAAGGCGATTGCTTTGAGGCAATTGATAAATTTAAAAAGAATGTAGGTAATATTGATTTAATTATAATGCATCCACCGTGTACAGCATTGGCTGTTAGTGGTAATTCTACTTACGGTAAAGGTAAACCTAAGCATCACAAGCGATTAGAATCTATTGAATGGACAATAAAACTTTGGGAGTATGCCAAAAATAATGCTGATTATGTGGCAATGGAAAATCCTGTAGGTGTATTGCCTGTAAAACCAACACACTACATTCAACCTTACCAGTTTGGACATACTGAGCAGAAAAAAACTGGACTATGGCTTCATAATTTACCTAAGCTTCACGAAACAGTAAATGTATATAATGACATGATGAGGTTACCTAAGCGTGAGCGTGAGCGTTTACATTACCTATCGCCTAGCAAAGATCGTGGTAAATTAAGATCAGTTACATTTAAAGGTATAGCAGAGGCAATGGCCATGCAATGGACTGCTCATTTATGGCTATCAGTTTATAATCAAAAAGAGGAGTTAATATGACGAGGAAAACAAGGGCTGATTATGAGAATACTCGAAAGGCCAAGGCAAAAAAACTTAAAGAAATATCTAAGTTAAGACAAGAACTTTTACGGAGGCCTTGGAAGTGAGAATTTTAATATTAGTTTTATTCATGTTGTGTTCGGGATGTAACACTACTGGATCGTGGTATGCTGAGGTAGAGCACATCTCAAGTATTCCTAATGGGAATCCTTTTAATGATAGACAGGAAACTTCCGTAGATGTACTTTGGACAGGCGTTAAGTTAACTTATCCTAGTGGTTGGTATATTGATGGAGCCGTTGGAATAGATACTTCAGGGGAATTCGAGGGCCGTGATCCTTACGGGAAGTTTAAAGTAGGAAAAGAAATTAAAACTTGGGGCGACTGATGGAGTTATACTTTGCAGTAGGCTTTTTAATTGGTTATATTTTGGGGAGATATGTAAAATGAAAGATAAATTAAATAACTTAGTCGCTAAACACGCTAAGAAATTTAACAAATCTGCAGTGTTCATTGACAAAAAGAAAGCATTGAAACGTGGAGAGCGGAAACACAAGGGGAAGTTAACAAAGTAAATATTTCTTAGACTGGCTTGACAAGGCTTTCACGGTTCATATACGATGGATCTCAGCGGGTTGAGAGAATTAAAATTTTTATAAAGATCTTTTATAAAAAAACAACAACATCTTATAAGATCTCTAAAACTTATAAGAGAAATTATCACATTTGAAATCGGAGGTCAAATGAAATCACAAATAAAACTTTCCAAAACGAATAAGATGCCAGCCAAATCATGGTCGCTTCCTGCGATTATATCTTGTCCAGGTTCAATTGAAAATGGATCGCTGGTTGATGTTTGTAAAAACTGCTACGCCGATAAGGGATTTTACAACATGCCCACTGTTAAAGCCCCTAGGGAGCATAACATGGAGGACTGGAAACGTCCCGAATGGGCTGACGAAATGGTAGTGTTACTTAAAAAGCAAACATTCTTTCGGTGGTTTGATTCTGGCGATATGTATACTGTTGCATTGGCCAATAAAATCTTTGAAGTAATTAAGAAAACTCCACACTGTAAACACTGGTTACCTACCAGAATGTACAAGTTCAAAAAGTTTAAAAATATTCTCAATAAAATCAATAGTTTACCTAATGTTGCAGTGAGAATATCAAGTGATTCTTTGGTCGGAGTAAAGATTCATATGCAAGGATTTGTCAATAGTACAGTTGTCCCGAAAGGAACACTGGCCGTTAACAATATGTGGCTCTGTCCATCAAGTAAAAATGATGGTAAGTGCGGAGACTGCCGAGCTTGCTGGAGTAAGAAAGTAAAAACTGTTGCATACATTAATCACTAGGAGAGTAAAATGAGCGAACAAAAAGTTTGGAATAATGATTGGCCAGGATATTTTAAAACACGAGAATGGTATCAATTAAACTTAGGATATCGGTATAGTTTACAAATGTTCACAACCGATGGCTATGTCGATGTAATCAATAGCGAGTTTAATATTATTTATTTTAAAACTAAGTTCGATGCTAAGAAATATTTACAAGAGCATTGGATGCAGGGCATTGTATACTTTGACGATGAGTCTTAAAACCAAGCGCGGTAATGGGGTTGACAGGCTCTGGAACCGTGCTAATATGTGTCTCGCCAATGTCGGCAAACTAAATAACTTCGGAGGAAGTATGAACACAGTAACTTCAATTTATAGCAATTCTGCTAATGTAAACAATCTACGTCATGCTGGGTATGGTGATGCGGATTTTGATATTGTAGAGGCCCCCGTGGAATTTACAAATAATCAAGGCTTTTCACGAACAATTCCAAACAAGAAAGCATTGTATCGAGATGACACTGGCTCTTTCGTAGGCTTCCACAGTTCTAAGTATAAGCCTGTTTCTCACAAGAGCATGATTGATACTGCTCGAAATGTATTAGAGCGTAGCAAGTTAGAACTTTCTGACATCAAAGAATCAATTCGTGTCAGTGAAGACGGAGCTATGTGTTATGTCCAACACGACATCCCTAATCACAGTGTACAGACTCCCGATGGAGACACATCAAGTCTTCAACTACTACACTTAAACTCCACTAATGGCATCTGGCCTTACCATGCTTCAATAGGGTCGCTTCAGGCCGCATGTTTAAACAAGCAAGTTTTTCTTACGAACACTGCTGGAATATACAAGAGTAGGCATACTAACTCATTGAATATTGATCATGGTGCAAACATGATTAATAAAACTGTCGAAGTTCTTATTAATCAGAATCGTGTTTGGGGTGAATGGTACAATACAGATGTAAAATTTTCTCAAGCATTACACTTCTTTATACTTGCAGCAAATGCTAAATCAATGTTACCTTTACCTCACTTTGAAAGAATTCAAATGGTACAGGAAGGTAAAGTTAGAAACACTAATCTGCAATACATGATTACCAAGTATAACTTTTACAAGAAAAGTTTTGGTAAAAACCTTTGGTCGGTGTATAATACACTCACTGACTGGTCAACTCATTTTAAAACTAATGAGAAAAAAGAAAGGAAGAATGCTGCTGATGACAGTGTAAAGTACATTAAGAGAACTGAATCAGTTAGAAATGTGCTTAATTACTTTGATAAAGCTGCATAGGAACACCTCCGACTACCTAGGTAAGTAGAGAAACTGCCTACTGAACTCTCCGAGATCCTGAGTAAGATTTAAAACTGCTCATAAGGAGGATAAATTATGAGCGCAACAGATCCAATCCAGGAATTTAACACCGATCTTGACGATTGGTGGGCGCAGTTATGGGTAATGCAAATAGGAGCACCGCTACCTAACGAGAAAGTAAAATTAAAATTCTTTTCATTTGTTAAATCTACCTGTCAGGAAGCAGGTAGTTGGCGTATAAAAGATAACGATGTTTCAATTATGTTTTCAGAGTTTATAAATCAGGAGTGTGACTGGAAATGATTACACAAATTTTATCTTTAAAAGATAAACTTTTAAATCCAAAAAGGGGTGATAAGTATACTCTTTGGTTTTATCTGGACGGGTGGCGGCTTTGCGAAGTAGCAGTAGGCAATAAGCAAGGAACAATCAAACCTGTAACAAAAGGCAAGGCAGTTAAATATTCCAGGGCTGCTTTGAAAAAGGAATTAGAATCAACCTATTGGTATGCCGCTAAGTGTAAATCTACACCACTGACTGGAAAGCGTCCTAAAAAATGGCAGGAAACATTCGCTTGACACAAACCACAAACCCATGATAGTCTATACAGACACAAACAAACGGAGTTAATATATGGTAATTGAAGGTATCGCGTATTGGGCAAGTGTTACATCTCCCAATACTACATTTGAGCCAGTGTATACTGTCAATCTTGTCATCACTGAAGATGAAGCGGATCGTCTTAGATCTGAAGGAATCAAAGTGATAGACAAGGATGAAGGCCCTACGGTAGTTATTAAACGTAAGGTCAACGGCCCAAATGGGATGATCCGAAAAGCACCTAAGCTTATTGATCGAAATCGCCAAGAGTTGAATTGTAAAATTGGCAACGGATCGAGGGTCAAGGTTCAATATAAACCTTGGGAAGTAAATCGCAGCGGCTCTACCTACAAAGGATTAGATTTCCAAGGTATGCAAGTGCTCGATCTAATAACTTATGCTGTTGATGGCGATGAGTTTGAAGACGAGGGCGATGATGAGGAAATGGAACTGTGAGCGAGGGTAAGATAACAGTCGATGACAAAGAATATAATCTCGACTGCCTCAGTGAAGATCAACAAGACTCAGTTGTAATTCTTAATGAAATACGCAACGAGCTTGGTAAGTTAACATTGAGAATGAAAGTGCTACAAGCAGCAGACTCAAAAATGAGTCAGGATTTAATTAATGCTTTAGCGGAATCGTCCAGTAAACAAATAAAGGAACCGCAAAAGGCCTCGTAAGGGGCCTTTTTTTTATCGGAGGAATAATGACTGAGAAAAGACATTTTGTAATTTATCATAAACCTTGCAGGGTTTGTGGAAGTAGTGACGCAGTTAGCATCAACAACGATGGAACGGCTCGTTGTTTTAGCTGCGACCATTGGTACACATCGTATGACGGAGAAGATAAAGTGGAAGACTTCACAGTTCACCAGCGTAATAAAAAAGAAACTTCAGGATTTAAAATGGGAGGTGCTTATCAGAAGCTAAAAGATAGGGGGATCTCTGAAGATACTGCGAGAAAGTACGGAGTTAAATCAGAATACAACGGCGAAAACGCCAAGCATTACTATCCTTACTATATTGCTAACGAAATTGTAGGCACAAAGGTTCGGAACTGCAGCACCAAAGAATTTAGCTGGGTTGGATCGCCCAAAGGAGTTATGCTTTTTGGCCAACAGTTATTCCAGAAGGGAGGTAAATTCTTAACTATCTGTGAAGGCGAGTGTGATGCAATGGCAGCACATGAAATGATGGATTCTAAATGGCCTGTCGTGTCCATAAAAAATGGAGCGCAGGGAGCCTTACGAGATATCAAAGAAAACCTAGAGTTCGTTGAGTCCTTTGAATTTGTAGTTATTAATTTTGACAATGATAACATTGGCAAGAAGAAAGCTATCGAGGTTGCAGATTTAATTTCGCCAGGTAAAGCTAAAGTTTTAAGCCTACCCACTGAATTTAAAGATGCAAACGATATGCTTCGTAATAACAGGCGAGATGCGTATAAAGCTTCTTGGTGGAACGCGAAGTCATATACTCCAGCAGGAGTTCTAAACATTTCCGAAATGAAAGATGAGTATTTCACTAGGAAAGAAATGAAATCAATCCCTTATCCTTGGCAGGGACTTAACGATAAGCTCTATGGACTGAGACAAGGCGAGCTAGTTACTTTAACGGGAGGGACTGGCCTAGGTAAATCATCTGTTACAAGAGAGCTTGAGCATTGGATACTCAAGAACACAGATGATAACTTAGGTATACTTGCGCTAGAGGAAAACTGGCAGAGAACAGTTGATGGACTATTATCAATTGAAGCCAACTCAAGATTATATATAAAACAAATCAGGGAGTCCTTCTCTCCTGAAAAATTAAACGAGCATTATGAAAATCTATACGGGACTGAAGGCGAGAATAGATTGTGGGTTCACTCACATCTAGGCGAACATAACGTAGATGAACTCTTTTCTAAAATTAGATACATGGTTCAAGGCTTAGACTGTAAATGGATTATAGTAGATCACCTTGGAATGATGACATCTGCTCTAGCAGAAGGTGATGAAAGACGAGCCATTGATAACATTATGACTAGGCTCAGATCGTTAGTAGAGGAGACAGGTGCTGGCCTTATACTTGTTTCACACCTTAGAAGGATTGATGGTAACAAGGGACATGAACAAGGTGCGGAAGTATCCCTAGCACATCTAAGAGGCTCCAATGGTATCAGTCAAATAAGTGACTGTGTTATTGCACTTGAGCGTAATCAGCAGTCGGATGATCCCATCGAAGCTTCTACTACTAGAATGCGTATCTTAAAATCAAGATATACAGGTGATGTAGGACTGGCAGGAGCCTTGCATTATGACAAGGAAACTGGTAGACTCAAGGAAGTTTTTGACTTTGAAGATTCTGAGGAGGTAGAACTTTGAAGCAGTTGGTATTTGACATTGAAACTGATGACCTCAAAGCAACCAAGATTTGGTGTCTATGTTGCATTGATGTTGACACAGGCCAGGAATATAAATTTCCACCAGATAAATTATCTGAGGGCTATGAACTTTTAAAGTCTGCCGATAAACTTATCGGGCATAATATCATTGGCTTTGATGTTCCTGTCATTGAAGAACTGGCAGGTATATCTTTATGGGATAAAGCTTTAGTAGATACTTTAGTCTTATCAAGACTATTCAACCCTGTTAGAGAAGGTAATCATGGCCTAGAGAAATGGGGCTATGATCTAGGAAGTCCTAAGATTGACTTTGAGGAATACACTTACTACTCAGAAGACATGCTTACATATTGTATGCAAGATGTACGACTGAATGCAAAAGTCTTTGAAGCCCTAAAAGCAGAGAGTAGAGGGTTCTCTCCCAAAAGCGTAGAAATAGAAAGAGAAACATATAAAATTATTTCTGCCCAACGACGACACGGTTTTCTTTTAAATCTTCCCTTCGCTTCTAAACTCCTTGGCGAACTCGAAACCAAAATGGATGAGATAGTTACTCAAGTGCATGAAAAGTTTCTGCCAAGGGAGGAAACTAGATACCTTTATCCTAACACTGGTAAGAATGGCAACCTGTTAAAAACAGCAACAGATAATTTTGGAAAGAATACTAGGTTAACACCTGAAGAGTTTAAAGAAATGGAATCTCTTTATTCTGAAAACGGAAAGAATGTAAAGGTTCCTAGGGTTGAGGTTACAGAATTTAATTTAGGATCTAGAAAACAAATTGGAGAGTACCTTATAAATTTTGGATGGGAGCCTGAAGTCTTTACTCCTACAGGACAACCACAAGTAGATGAAAAAATTCTATCCAAAGTAAAGGATATTCCTGAAGCGGCATTAATATGCGACTATCTAATGTACCAAAAGAGAGTAGCCCAGGTTATATCCTGGATAGATAAGTGTGACGACGATAATCGAGTAAGGGCCTTTGTTAACTCTAACGGAGCAATAACAGGAAGAATGACACATAGTTATCCTAACCTAGCTCAAGTTCCTAGCAGTTCAGCACCCTATGGGAAAGAATGCAGGACTTGTTGGACAGTTCCCAGAGGCAGAAAGCTTGTAGGAATTGATGCCTCACAGTTAGAACTTCGCATGTTGGCTCACTATATGAATGATGGAGAATATACAAATGAAATCATTAACGGAGATATTCACACCACTAATCAAAAACTTGCAGGACTTGAATCTCGAAATCAGGCAAAAACTTTCATCTATGCACTCATCTACGGAGCAGGAAACGAAAAACTTGGAGCAGTGGCTAAAGGAAGTAAAAAGCTTGGAACAAAACTTAGAAAACAATTTATTGATAATCTCCCATCATACAAGGCTCTTATCGGTAGAGTTGAAAGAGCATCTGGAAAAGGTTTCCTCAAAGGATTAGATGGCAGAAAGTTATATGTGAGAACAAAACACGCAGCCCTCAACACTCTACTGCAGGGAGCAGGTTCTATTGTAATGAAGCAGGGCCTTATTATATTTGATTCTCTCATAAAGGAAAAAGGATTAGACGCTGCCTTTGTAGCCAATGTACACGATGAATGGCAGCTAGAGGTTTCAGAAGAAGACGCAGAAGAAGTTGGTAACCTTGGAGTACAATCAATAATAAAAGCGGGTGAAGCACTAGACCTGAAGTGTCCATTAGACGGAGATTATAATGTCGGAACAAACTGGTCAGAAACACACTGATGATCCAGAACAGTTAGTACTTTTTGCTGAAAAAGAAGTTAGTCATAAAGAAGAAACTAGACTGTGCGGAAAATGTAAACAATGGCTACCTTTAGACTTTTTTAATTTTGCCAGCGGAGGAAACTATCTCAGACGAGAATGCAAACCTTGTAATAATAAATTACACAAGGTAAGAGAAGAACTTAAATCAATTCATAAAGCACCTAGTAAAGGATACAGTTGTCCTATTTGTTTAGGGACAGAAGAAGATGTAGAAGGACTAGGAGGAAAAAATCAAGGGTCTTGGGTTCTCGATCACTGCCACGAAACACAAAGCTTTAGAGGCTGGTTATGCCATAAATGTAATAGAGGTTTAGGGGCTTTTGATGACAACAAACAAACTTTAAAAAGGGCAATAGAATACCTTGGATAAATTAAACACAGTAGTAGAAGATATATATTCAAAAATTAATTGTATAGCTGAAGGAAAAAATTTAGATATACCTGAGACAATGGCGGCAGACTTCGGTGATAAAGTTGCAGAGGCGTTAATCCATTGGGCAACTCCAAAGAAACAAAATAAAGGTTTACGAATGAGTAATATAGGTAAACCTTCTAGGCAGCTTTGGTACGAGCAGAGAGATACTAAAGATAAAAATAAACCTTCTTCATCTTTACTTATAAAGTTTTTGTATGGTCACATACTAGAAGAACTGCTTTTATTGTTAGTGAAAATAGCAGGGCATGAGGTTACTGATGAACAGAAAGAAGTTGAAGTAGATGGCATAAAAGGCCATATGGATTGCAAGATTAACGGGGAAGTTGTCGATGTTAAAACTTCCTCTGGGAGAGCGTTCCAAAAGTTTAGTAACGGAACACTAGCAGAGAATGATCCTTTTGGTTATATAGCCCAGCTTTGTGGTTATGAGGAGGCTGAAGGTACAGACCAAGGTGGATTCTTAGCAATAAACAAAGAGTCAGGAGAGTTAGCACTCTATGTTCCTGAAGAATTAGATAAGATTAATATTAAAACTAAGATAGCAAATACGAAGAAGCTTCTCTCTGTTGACACCCCTCCACCTCGTTGCTACAATGAAGAGCCAGATGGGAAAAGCGGTAACTTAAAGATTAATAAAAACTGTTACTACTGTCCCTACAAATACGAATGCTTTTCAGACGCTAACGAAGGCAAAGGCCTCAGAACTTTTATGTATTCAAGAGGCCCTGTGTATCTTACTAAAGTTGAAAAGATGCCTAGGGTTGAGGAGGTAGCTTGAATAGAAAAGTTTACAAAAAAATAAGATCTCGCGCTAAAGATATTCTCTATGAGTGGGTACTTAGCTTAACTCCTGAAGAAGATAAAGACAAAATTAACCCTCGTAATCTTAATGATTACCTTCCTGTCGATGGACATATCTCAATGAACACTGGTGACAGGATAAGTTTTTATACTAAACGATGGGCAATAATAAATACTAAAAGGCTTTTCAAGAAAGGCTATGACCTAAACCAAATAACAATGAGAGATTTAGAATTAGCACAAAGAAAAAGGTAAAGGTTAAACCTAAAAGAAAACCTAGAGTCAAAAGACCTTATGTTAGATACAAAGGGTATGACTCGATCTGGGAAGCTGTATTACATGAATCTATTCTTAAAGACTGGAAACATCACTCTGAAAAGATTAAATATACAGTAGAGCATAGCTATGAGCCAGACTTCGTTAGAGTAATAAAAGGAAAGACTATATTACTAGAATCGAAAGGAAGGTTCTGGGATCATGCTGAGTATAGTAAATATTTATGGATTAAGAAAAACCTTCCTCTTGATTATGAATTAGTATTTTTATTTGCCAACCCGTCTGCCCCCATGCCAGGTGCTAAGAGAAGAAAGGACGGTACTAAAAGAAGTCATGGAGAATGGGCAACTAAAAATGAATTTATATGGTATAGCGAAGATAGTATACCTGATGATTGGATCGACGTTAAATCTAAAATCATAAATGATAAACTAGACTTGGAGATAGAATGAGTATAGATAAAGTCACACCAACGGAATGGAATAGGGCAGTTAATAAGCTTGAAATTTCTGAGCAGTATGATGATTATAAAATTCCAAAACACAAAGGAGATCCTGTGTTTGATTCTGTAAACAAACCTAAGCATTACAACAATGGTCAAGTAGAGGCTATTGACTACATCAAGCAGCAGCTTGGTGAAACAGGGATAACGGTTTACTACGAAGGTTCAGTCCTCAAGTACCTCCACCGTTGGAAGTACAAAACTAACCCAATAGAAGACCTTAAAAAGGCTCGATGGTATTTAGATCGCCTTATTGAAACAGTAGAGGAGGACTGACGGAAGTCAGAGATCCTAATGTATTGGGATAAAAAACAAGAGCGCAGAAGTAAGTTTCATAAAAAAAATAAAGCAAAAACTAAACGATACAGAAAAGAACAGTTAAAAATAAAGGATGATGAGGATGATCTCAGAGAAAATAGGAGTACAAGATTACCTAGGGATAAAGATAGACTATGATAGGGAAAGTTTGCTTGACACTTTTTCTAGCGAAACACTAAAAGATAGATATTTCTGGGAAGATGAAACACATGCCCAAGAAGCTTATGCAAGGGCGGCTGTATTCAGTGCCACTTTCGGCAGTCATAGCAATACTGATTATGAGTTAGCACAAAGACTGTATGACTATGCCAGCCAGAACTGGTTTATGTTTAGTACTCCTATATTATCTAACGGAGGCACTAGCAGAGGACTTCCCATCTCTTGTTTTCTTAATTATGTTCCTGATTCTAGAACAGGATTGAGTGATCATTACGATGAAAACATTTGGTTAGCTAGTTCAGGAGGAGGCCTTGGAGGATACTGGGGAGAAGTTAGAAGTAATGGAGTAGCTACGTCTAACGGATCTCAGTCTACAGGGACAATACCTTTCATGCATGTTGTTGATTCCCAAATGTTGGCTTTTAACCAAGGGGTAACTAGAAGAGGAAGCTACGCCGCTTATCTAGATATATCCCATCCTGAAGTAGAAGAGTTTATCTCAATGAGAAAAACAACTGGAGGTGACCTTAATAGAAAATGTTTAAACTTGCACAACGGAATAAACATTACCAACGATTTCTTAAAGGCAGTTAAAGAAGATGATGATTGGAGATTGATTGATCCTAAAACAAAGCAAGCAGTTAAAATCATATCGGCAAGAGATCTTTGGTTCAGTCTTATACACACTAGAGCAGAGACAGGCGAACCTTACATAGTTAATATTGATAATTGTAATGATGCTTTAAATGATTATCAAAAAAATCTAGGTCTTCATGTACGCCAAAGCAATCTCTGTTCTGAAATAACATTACCTACCAGTGAAGAAAGAACGGCAGTGTGTTGCTTATCTAGTGTAAATTTAGAATACTTCAATGAATGGAAAGAGTCGGAATTTTTTATTAGCGATTTAATAACTATGTTGGATAATATATTACAACATTTTATTGATTCTGTAATAAAAGAAGGGCTTTCTCTTGAGCCTCCAACAGGAACGCCGCCACAAAGTTTAGATGAATTCATGCCATATGTTAAAGAGGATAAAAAAGGATATGCAAAAGCCGCTTATTCAGCATATAGAGAACGTGCAGTTGGTCTTGGGGCGATGGGCTTTCATGCTTATCTACAGCGCAATAACATATCTTTTGAAGGTATGTACGCCTCCTCGTTCAATAACAGAGCTTTTAAATTCATTAAAGAAGGAGCCACTACAGCTTCTAAAGTACTTGCTGAATTTCGTGGTGAAGCACCTGATATGTGCTCTAGTGGGCTTCGCAATTCTCATCTCCTCGCTATTGCCCCTAACGCTTCTAGCAGTATTATTTGTGGTGGAACGAGTCCTTCTATTGAGCCATTCAGGGCTAATGTATTTACGCACAAAACTTTAACAGGATCTTACAAAGTAAAAAATAAATATCTTAAAAAGCTTTTGAGAAAGAAAGGTATTGATAAAGAAGAAACCTGGAAAAACATAGCCGCTTCAGATGGCTCTGTAGAAAACATACCAGAGTTAACTGAAAAAGAAAAAGAAATATTTAAAACTGCTCCTGAAATAAATCAAATATGGTGTGTAGAACATGCATATCAGAGGCAGAAATATGTATGTCAAAGTCAAAGCGTTAACTTATTTTTTAGCCCTCCATCAGCTACAGATGAGCAAGAAGTACACGATGAGTTTCTGGAGTACGTTAATAATGTACATTGGGTTGGAGCCAACAAGCTGAAGTCTTTGTACTACTTGCGCTCTAATGCGGCTAGGAACACAGAAAACGTAAATGTTAAAATACCTAGAATTAATTTAGAAGATGAAGGATGCCTTAGTTGTGAAGGTTAAATTAATAAGCAGTACTGTAGGAGTAAACGGCGAGTCTTTAAAAGATTTAGTTGTTTATTGTGCAAGAGTCAGTAATCCAAAGTCTCAGGAAGAAGGTAAAAATATTAATAAACTTTGGAACTATTTAAAGAAGCATGGGCATTGGAGTCCATTTGAAATGGTTGATCTCTGCATGGAAATAGAATGCCCTAGAGATATATCTAGACAACTCATTAGACACAGAAGTTTTTCATTCCAAGAGTTTTCCCAAAGATATAGTAACCCTATACTTGAGGGGTTGGATCTTTCTTTTCGAGAAACTAGATTGCAAGACTATAAAAATAGGCAGAACTCTATAGAGACAGAAGATGAAAGCATTATTTATAAGTGGGTTCAACTACAGTCTAAAATGAGAGATGTAGTGCTAGGACTGTATTCTTCCGCTGTTGATTTAGGCGTAGCAAAAGAGGTTGCAAGGGCATTGTTACCTGAAGGAATGACAAACTCTAGGATTTATATGAAAGGTTCGCTTAGAAGCTGGATGCATTTCATTGAAGTTAGAAGCCATGAATCAGCGCAAAAAGAAATAAGAGAAATTGCCAATCAATGTGACAAAATTATTACAGACATTTTAGAGAAAAATTTATGAAAAAAAGTCTTCTGGCTGTAGCAATAATATTAATTTGTTTATTTATTTCAGTAATGGCAGGATGTGTTTCAATAGAAAGCGGAACCAAAAAAGCTAATCGCAGTGATAATTTAGTTAAAATATGTGAAAGAAGAACAGGTCAGCCCGAATGCTATTATATTGATAGATACGAGCTAGAACAGCAGTTAAGAAATATGATGATTTATTAAGGAGTAAAATAAATGGGAAATGTAATTAATCTTTATCCGCAACCTACGTCAGGAAACCCGAACTTATTGTTTGAAAACTGTATGGACAAATACAAAAGAGCTTTGACAGTTGGTTGGGATGAAGATGGCAACTTGTTGGCAATGGCTACATCAGACATGAAGCCTGAAGATATTTTGTACATAATAAAATTATTTGAACACAGTTTATTGTCAATGCCTTTGGAGGATTAATGAGTTTACTTGCGGTAAGAGATTATTATAAACCCTTCGACCATCCCTGGATGTTTGATTACTATGTACAGCAGAACCAAATGCACTGGTTCCCTGAAGATGTTCCTTTACATACAGATGTAAAAGACTGGCAGATTCTTTCCGAGTCAGAAAAAAACTTACTTACACAAATATTTAGATTGTTTACTCAATCTGATGTGGATGTAAGTACAGGGTATGTAGATAGATACATGAAGATATTTAAAAAGCCAGAAGCTCGTATGATGATGGGGGCTTTTAACAATATGGAAAGCATACATCAACATGCTTACAGTCTTCTCTTAGACACTGTTGGAATGCCAGAGATAGAGTATAAGGCGTTTTCAGAATATGAAGCGATGGCAGATAAACATGAGTATGTCGATAAGGTTAAAGTAACAAGAAATGACAAGGAGTCTATTGCGAAAGCCTTAGCAATTTACTCAGGCTTTACAGAAGGACTTCAGTTGTTTTCAAGTTTTATTATTCTTTTAAACTTTCCAAGATTTGGGAAGATGAAAGGAATGGGACAGATAATTACTTATAGCATAAGAGATGAGTCCCTGCACGTTGAGGCAATGACAAAACTCTTTAGAGAGTTTATACAAGAAAACATAGATCTCTGGACTGATGATTTTAAAAAAGAAATATATCAAGCCTGTCGAGATATGGTTGATTTAGAAGATAGATTCCTTGACCTTGTTTTTGAAATGGGTAACATTCAAGGACTTTCCAAAGAAGATATGCAACAATACATAAGGTATATTGCAGATAGAAGATTACTACAGCTAGGATTAAAGCCAAACTATGGGGTAAAGGACAACCCTTTAAACTGGCTTGATGATGTGCTGGGGGTAGAACATCAAAATTTCTTTGAGGGCAGGGCAACTACTTATATGAAAGCAGGACTTAGAGGTGATAACTCTAAGATAGCATTCGCATGAGTACTAAAGAAGGTAACATTATATCCTTTAGGGTCATCATTGACTCTAAAGGATTACTTATGACTGAGTATAGTCAGCTACCTAGAAATAAAGTAGAAGATGTATTTAATACTTCAGAGAGCAGAATAATTAAAAAGGTATTAGAAGAATTAGAACCTAAGCTAAAAGGACTTCATCAAATATTAGAAGATGAACTTTCAGCGTTAAACCATTCTACTTGACTGTCTTTATATGCAGCCTTTCACTTAAAAATATTTTATTACTTGTATCTAATAAAAATTCAGAGTGTCTTTGAAGCAAAGCTAAAATAAAATCAGATTCTTCTTTATTATCTGAAGCTGAATAAGCTGTAACTAAATATCCTATTGCATCAGCGTTTACTTTTATAACGCTTATTTCAGGTTTTTCGTACAGTTCAAAATCTTCTGGAATCATTAAGCACTCACTTAGGTATGTCATCCCTATATTCATGGTAGTAGTTCCAGCATTCGATCCTTGATTTAAAAGTACCGTCAGCGACTGCTGATCTACAGTAATTATTTATTTCTGTATTCCCAGGTTCAAAGATAAAAGTTACAGCAACTAAAATCAAGGGAACTACTAAATCCATATTAACTTCCTTTTTTCCATTTCTTAGAGGGTGACTTAGTTTTAGAAGGACTCCATTTTACCTTGTCAGCCCAATAAGCTGCACTCATTTTACCCTTCTTTATATTCTTAGCATGTCGAGATTTAAAAGCTTTGCGCTGCCCGACTGTTTGATTTGTCTTGACTCCCTGCTGTCCGAAACGAATTGTTTTAACTTTGTCTCCTTCCTTCGCTACAACAACATGGCTCTTTGTGGGGTGACTGGGAGTACGCTTAGGTTTATTAAACCCACTAACA
>MDSW01047856.1_pt1 | contig 50593 bp, 47 predicted proteins | sample 811171 | NCBI WGS metagenome assembly MDSW01 (sample SAMN05326641, study PRJNA326480) | marine metagenome | isolation source: seawater | place: Atlantic Ocean: North West | collected 2012
GCAGGAGATGCAGGATTTACAGTTTCAGCTGGTGGTACAACTGTATTAGGTTTCTCATTTACAGGAGCAACTGTTTCAGCTGGATCTGGTACACTGACTACTTTAACTTTATCTGGTACTCCAACAGGTTTGTCAGGTGTAGTTATGTCTGATTCATTAGCTGGTAATATTACAGCAGAAGAAACTTCAGATATATGTGATTAATAGTTAATAATATTATTGATTAAAAAAAGCCCCTTGATTTTATTCTAGGGGCTTTTTTTTTTATATAAATATTAATGATTCTTTGTAATTTATGACTCTATGAATAAATCCTTTTTATATATATATTGTTTATTATTTAATTTTATTTTTTCAGAAATTGGAGCAATTAAAATAGCAACAGGTTTTAATAAACCTGTTTATATTTGTTCCTTTCCAAATCATGATAACCATCATATTGTTCTTGAACAAAAAGGAACTATTAAAATCATTAAGGATAATCAAATATTAAGGACTTATTTTTTAGATATTAGAGATAGAGTTCATAGACCTTTATATCCAGGTGATGAAATGGGTTTATTAGGTTTTGCTTTTGATCCTGATTATATTGAAAATAATTATATTTATGTTCATTATAATGACAAAGATGATAATACAATTGTATCTAGATTTGAAGTTGAAAATGGTATTGCAAATAAATTATCAGAAAAAAATATACTAAAATTACAACAACCTTATATGAATCATAATGGAGGAACTATAGCTTTTGGTAAAGATGGATATTTGTATATAGGATTGGGAGATGGAGGCTCTGCTGGTGATCCAGAAAATAGAGCTCAAGATTTAACAAATTTATTTGGTTCTATTTTAAGGTTAGATGTTAATACAGATAGTAATTATTTAATTCCAAAGAATAATCCTTTTGTTAGTATTGATAATGTAAAATCTGAAATTTGGTCTTATGGTTTAAGAAATCCCTGGAGATTTTCATTTGATAAATTATCAGGTGACATGATTATTGGAGATGTTGGGCAATATTTGTGGGAAGAAATTAATTTTGAATTATTTCCGAATAAAGGTGGAAAAAATTATGGATGGAATATTATGGAGGGTAATCATTGTTATCCTGAAGAAACTAAATGTAGCTCAGATAATTTAACTATGCCAATATTTGAGTATCCTAATAACGCAAATTATGCAAAAACATTGTTTGGAATTAAACAACCTAATATGGATGGTTGTTCTATAACAGGTGGCTATGTATATAGGGGTGATGTTTTGAAAAACATGTATGGTAAATATATTTTTGGTGATTATTGTACTGGGAAAATATGGAGTATCGTAATTGATGAAAATGGATTTAATAATTTAATTAATCATACAGATAGCATTATGAAAAGTATAGGTAAAAAGGAATTTTATCTTTCTTCATTTGGAGAAAATAATAAAGGAGAAATATTTATTGTTGATTATAATGGAACAATCTATCAACTTGTAAATATATAGTTTAATGATTCTCTCATTTTTTATATTATTTTCTTTTATAATAGCAGAACCAAATTTTGAAAAACCTGTTGAATTAACTGGTCCAGATCATATTAGTTTAATTGTACATCAAGATTTAATTAATGATTTTTTTGTTAATTTAGGCAAAATACAAGGTAGTAAGAATGCATTTGAATGGAACCTTAAAAACCCAAGAGTTAATATTAGAAATGAAAAAGCTGTTTTTAATGCAGAAATTCAAATATATAATAGTCTTATAAGTGTTACTCAAGATGTTGTAGGGAAAGTAGATGTTTCCTATAATAAAGATGATAATTTAATTATTATTCAAATTGTTGATGCCGATGTTATTATAGATATTGCAGGTTATGATGTTGGTAAAATTGATATTGGAAAATATTTTTCAAAACCTCTTAAATTAAATGGTCCACAATCTGTATCTGACCATATTGAGTTTATGATGCCATCTGGAGAAAATAAAACAATTGATGTGGTCGTTAATTCACATTCATTAGAGCTTATTGAAGGTGGTATAAAACTCTCTACTAGCCTTGGATTTAAAAGTATCGTTGAATAATTAGTTGATTTTTAGTATGTGCTTCTTAATGTAGTCTGATTTTTTGAAAAATCAAAAAAACCAAAATCTAAAGCACTTCCACCTTGTCCAGCTAAAACCATATTTGATATTTTTGCTTCTTTAGGTTCATTTTCATATTCAACATTTAAAGAGCATAGTAAGTGCTCACCTTTTGGAATGTGTTTGCCTTCAAATGAAAAAGCTAGAATCATTTTATCATTATGAGATGTATTGAATCCATGGAGTTCAAGATACCCTCCATCAATATTAATTAACTTAACTCCATCAAACTCAAATTGAATACCATAAATATCATTTGTAGATTCAATCCATATATCAAGTAGATTATTATTTGTGTCTAACCAAATAATATTATTTTCAAGTGTATTTGGTCTTTGGAATTCAGGTTTTTCATGATTTAATATTCCACCTATTGTAATAATCCCTAATATTAAAATTGAAACAATTGATATAAGATTTGTATTATTATTTTTATTCATGCTTGTAATATAAAAATTAAATTAAATATAATTTTAACTTTATGTAAAATTATTATGTATAATATTTTTTATTTTTTAATTTTAAGAGTAATTAAATCTAATAGAAAGGAAATATTATGTTTGTTGCTAGATTTTTATTATTTACATGTTTTTTTAGTTTTACTTTTTGTGGCAATATTACTGAATCATATAAAGTAGAGGGTATGCATTGTCAGTATGGTTGTGCTAATAAAGTTAAATCTTTAATGAGTGAGTTAGAAGGGATGAAGAATTGTGAAGTTGATTTTGAATCTTCAATAATGACTGTTGAATATGATGATTCTAAGGTAAATTCTGAATTAATTTTATCTACTATGTCAGATAAAACAACTTTTAAATCAGCTAAGATTGAAGATAAAGAAACAAAAAAATCGATTTGGAATAAAATCAAGAAATTGTTTGGATAGTTATGTTTAAAATTGCTCTAATATCAGGCTCATTATTTGCTATGCTATCTGTTGTTTTAGGAGCATTTGGTGCTCATTATTTAAAGAATAATTTAAGTGAATACTCTCTTTCTATTTTTCAAACTGGAGTTTTTTATCAATTTATTCATTCTCTGGGTATACTTTTTATTGCTCTTTTATCCCATAATGTTGAAAGGATTGATTTTAATTTATCTATTTGGTTTTTTATTATTGGAATTATCCTTTTTTCAGGAAGCTTATATGTTCTTGCAGTAACTGATATAAAATGGTTAGGGGCAATTACCCCTATAGGTGGTTTGTTTTATATATTAGGTTGGTTGGTTTTGGCCTTAAAATCGTTCAAAATATGAGGTAACTATTATGTATTATTTTCTTTTAGTCTTATTATCATTTTGTATTAGTTCAACATATAGTGTTGGAGATAAAATAAATATGGGCCATCAAAATATGGAGTTTGATATATGCTATGGGTCTAATTTAGACCCTAATGGTGATGGTGTTTTTCAATTAGTTGAGCTTAATGGTGATTTAAATGGCGGTGACTATTATGTAACTGTTATAGAAATGTCAGCATCATGGTGACCTTCATGCTATACAAGTTTATCAAGTTTTGATAATTTTTATTCTCTTTATGATGACAATGATAATGTATTTGTTTTTACAACTCTAGCAGATATAGGTCAACCTTATTCATGCTATCAGTGGGGTAATGGTGGGACTTCAGGTATCCCTATGGTTACAGATGATAGCGGTAGCCCAATTTGGAATTTATTTAATACAGGCAATTATTTTCCAAGTACAGTATTTATAGATCATACTATGACAGTTTACTATCAAGATTCTGGATGGTCTTCAACTTATGCAATTACTAAAGTAGATGAGATGCTGGATAATTTAGAAAATTCATTGATTCTTGCCGTTGCAGATAATATAAGTATAGTAAATGGAGATGATGATAATATTTTAAATCCAGGTGAAGAATTTGAATTGATTTTTACAGTTTCTAATAATTCATTTTATATCGATGCAAATAATGTTCAAGCAAGTGTTTCAAATTCTAGTAATATTATATTTGATGTTGATAATTTTAATTTTGGAAATATAAGTGTTGATGAATCTTCAACGTTTGTTTTAAATGGAATAGTATCAAATAATTCTATTTTAGGTAATAACTCTTTTAATATGAATATAACATCAACCTACATTGATAATTCAGGTAATGAACAGACTGAGGAGATAGCTTATAATTTTGAAATTAATGTATCTTTAAATCAACAAGGTTTCCCTTTTGATGCTAATAGTGAAATTAAGCCAAGTCCATTGGTAATTGATTTTTTAAATAATAACCAAAATCAAATTTTGTTTGGTGATAATAATGGATTAATTCATATCGTTGATTCTAATGGAGAAGAAGTAATTAATAATATATTTCCATTTGATACTGGAAATCAAATTTGGGGTTCATTTGCTTCTGGTTACATAAATGATGATGATGATATTGATATAGCTGTTGTTTCAAAAAGTAAGCATTTATATGTCTTGGATAGTGATAATTTAATTCTAGACTATGATGCGAATAAATTTTTAATAGGAACTCCGGCTCTAGGTAATATGGATTCTGATGAAGATTTAGAAATTGTATTTGGTTCTTTTTCATCATCACCAAAATTATTTGCTGTAAATATTGATGGTACTGATGTAGAGGGCTTTCCATTAGATTTGTCTAAATCACAAAAAGGCCCAGCTTTAGCAGACTTTAATAATAATAATAAAGATGATATTGTAATTGGGACTGAAGATGATGAGGTATTCCTTATTTATGATGATGCTAGTATAGCGCCTGGGTTTCCATTTATAGCTACTAATAAAATTAGAAGTGCTCCATCAATTGTTAATTATAATGATTCACTAATCATTATTGCATGCTCTGTTGATGGGGTTGTCTATGGCATAGAAGATGATGGAACATTAAGATTTTCTTTTATTGCTGATGATGATATTTATACTTCTCCTTCATTTTTAGAATCTAATGATGGGCTAATGATATTTTTTGGTACAGAAAATGGAACTCTTTATGCTATAAATATAAACGGGCAATTATATGAAGGTTATCCAATGGGATCTAATGATGGGTATCAATTTGGTCCAATAGTTGGTTCTATTGTTTTTGATGATTTAGATAATGATGGTCTTTCTGAGATTGTATTTGGCTCAGAATCTGGAAAAATGAATGTATTAAAGAGTTTAAATAGTATATATTCAGAATTAGTTTTTTATGATAGTTTTCCATCTTCAAATACATTTGGATATGCTTCTTCACCTATAATTAGCAATGTAGATCAGGATGATGATTTAGAAATTATAGCAGGAACAACAGGAGATGTAATTGTATATGATATTAAAGAATCTTCTAATGGGTCTGATTATTGGAATATTTATAGAGGAAATAATCACAGGGCTGGGTTTTATGAATACACTATGCAGTGTGTACCTGGTGATATCAATTTTGATACTGTTATTAATATTTTAGATATAGTAACGTTAGTTAATGTTGTTGTTAATTTATCTGATATATCAGGAGATGAATTTTGTGCAGCTGATTTGAATTTAGATAGTACTATAAATATCTTAGATATTGTAACTTTGGTAAATATTATAATATCATCTGATGTCTAAAATAAAAGTAGATTATTTAGGTGAATTAAGAACATCTTCTTGCCATATTGATTCTAAATCATTTATTGAAACTGATGCACCAAAAGATAATAATGGTTTAGGTAGAAAATTCTCTCCGACTGATTTAGTTGCATCTTCATTAGGAAGTTGTTTATTAACAATTATGGGTATTGTTGCAAAAAGACATGATTTAGATTTAGGTAAAACTTATGCAAATATAGATAAATATATGTCTGAAAGACCTAGGAGAATTTCTAGAATTGATATAGATATTTTTTTTGATAAAAGGATAGAAAGTAAACATAAAAAAATATTGATAAGGGCAAGTAAACATTGTCCAGTTCATAATAGCTTAGATAAAGAAATTGATATAAACATTAATTTTAATTAAAGGAGTATTATTTGAAGCAAAAACATTTTATAGATATACATAAGGGCCTTAACTCTATTGCAATTTTATTATTAATGTACTATTTTAATTCTTGGAATAATTTGATTGCATGGATTTATTTAGCTCTTCATGGAACATATGGTTATTTGTGGATATTGAAAAGTAGAATATTCCCTGACAAACAATGGGAAAATAAAACGAATATATCATATGGATTATTTATATGGCTAGGTCTTAGTTTATACTGGATTTCTCCATATATAATTATCTCAGGGAATAGTATTTTACCATTCTCTATACCAATCTATCCAATTTATATTTTCTTTTGTCTGACTATTTATATTATAGGTGTTTTCCTTCATTTTACCTCAGATATGCAAAAATTTATCCAACTTAAACTAAAAAAAGGTAATTTGATTAATGATGGAATGTTTCGATCATTAAGGAATACTAATTATTTAGGAGAACTTTTTATTTATCTAGGTTTCTCATTATTGGCTCTAGATTGGGCTCCATTAATAGCATTGTTATTATTTGTAACTCTTATATGGATACCTAATATGTATAAAAAAGATATATCTTTATCTAAATATTCTGATTTTAAACAATATAAATCTAAGACTAAGAAGTTCATACCTTTTATATGGTAAAAGTTGATATAGAACACATTTTTTAAAAATATGTTTTATATCACAATTTATTAATTGTTTGCATTATAACTTCTAAAAAAGGGAGTTATTATGAAATCTCTAAGTGTAAATAATAAAACAGTCTCAAGTAAAAAATCTTTAAAAGAAATATGCATAGAACAACCTTTTTTAATAATCAATACTTCTTGTGGAATAGGAAAATATAAATTTAATAAGATTGGATATGACTCAAATAATAAATTAATATTTGAATATTTACTTATTAAAGATACTAGTTATAAAGATACTTCTAGTATATTATTTAAAATAGGAAAGTATTATTATCTCACTGCTGAGCAATTATTATATGCTTTTAAGTTTTTAGCAAATTCTTAATATTTTTTATTAGTATTTGTTTTTTTAAGATATAAAAAAATACTAACTTATCTCTTCAATTATAAGCATATATGTCAAAGAAGAAATTTAATAATGTAACAAGTAAAATCAATTTCATTGATTTAGAACATAAGGTCCTAGATAAATGGAATAAAGATGATACTTTTAATAAATTAAGGCAAAAAAACAAGGATAAGAAGCCTTGGTCATTCCTTGATGGTCCAATAACTGCAAATAATCCAATGGGAGTTCATCATGCATGGGGAAGAACTTTGAAAGATGTTTTTCAAAGATATCATGCTATGCAAGGATATGATTTGAGATATCAAAATGGATTTGATTGTCAAGGGTTATGGGTTGAGGTAGAAGTCGAAAAAGAGCTTGGATTTAAATCTAAAAAGGATATAATTGACTTTGGTATTGAAAAATTTGTGAATTTATGCAAAGAAAGAGTAGAAAAATATTCATCTATTCAAACTGAGCAATCAAAAAGATTAGGATATTGGATGGATTGGGAAAATTCATATTATACAATGTCTGATGAAAACAATTATACTATTTGGTCTTTTTTAAAAAAATTATTTAATAATAATAAAATATATAGAGGTACTGATGTTGTTCCTTGGTCAGGACGTTCAGGTACTTCATATTCACAGATGGAAATTATTGAGGGTAGAAAATTGGTTGCACATAAATCAGTTTTTGTAAAATTTCCTCTTTTAGAAAAAGACAATGAATATTTATTAGTATGGACAACAACTCCTTGGACATTAACTTCAAATATTTCAGCAGCTGTAAATATCGATTTAGAATATTTAAAATTAAAGACAGAAGATGGCTCTATATTTTATTTTGCAAAAGAAAATTTCAAATTTCAAAGATTGGATAAGCAATTTAAGGATAAGAAACAATGGCTCTCTGGTATTCCTAAATTAAAAACACTTGAGCAAATTTTTAAAGAAAGAGGGTCCTATGAAATAGTTGATACAGTTAAAGGAAAGGATATGTTAGGATGGAAATATATAGGGCCTTTTGATGAATTAGATGCTCAAGGTTATCCTGGAGGACATCCTTTTATAAAAGATGATTTAAAATCTAAAGGTTTGACAGCGAAAGATTGTCATATGATTATTGATGGTGGAAAAGATAGTAAGGGAAATGATGTCGTAGTTTCAGGTGAAGGTACTGGTATTGTCCATATTGCCACAGGATGTGGTTCAATAGATAATAAAATTGGTAAAAAAAATAATTTGGTTGAAATTGCACCGTTAAATAATGAGTCTAAATATATTGATGGCTTTGGTTTTTTAGAAGGAATGTTAGCTACAAACTCTGAAACAACTGAACTTATATTAAGTAATTTAAAAGAAAAAAATATATTGTTATATGTTGAAAAATATCCACATATATATCCGCATTGTTGGAGATCTGGAGATGAGTTAGTATATAGATCTGTTGATGAGTGGTATATTAATATGGATTGGAGAGATGATATAAAAAATATTGTTAGTGATATTAATTGGATCCCAGATTGGGGTCATGATAGAGAAATTGAATGGTTATCAAATATGGGTGATTGGATGATTTCTAAAAAAAGATTTTGGGGATTGGCTTTACCTATTTGGAGATTTGAGGACGGTACTTTTTTTGTTGTTGGTTCTAAAGAAGAATTAAAAGAATTATGTGTGGAAGGATGGGAAGAATTTGAAGGTCATAGTCCGCATAGACCTTGGATTGATAAAGTTAAAATAAAACATCCAGAAACAGGTTTAATTGGTACTAGGATAGAAGATGTTGGAAATCCTTGGCTAGATGCAGGTATTGTTCCTTATTCAACATTAGATTATTCAAATGATAAAGAATATTGGAGTAAATGGTTTCCAGCAGATTTTGTGGTTGAATGTTTTCCAGGACAATTTAGAAATTGGTTTTACTCATTGTTAGCTATGTCAGCTACTATGGAGTCTAAAGCACCGTTTAAAACCTTATTAGGCCATGCACTTGTTAAAGATTCAACTGGGAGAGATATGCATAAGTCATGGGGAAATGCAATTTGGTTTGATGACGCAGCTGAAAAAATGGGTGTAGATACTATGAGGTGGTTATATGCTAGTCAGAACCCTGAAAGAAACTTATTATTTGGATATGAGATTGCTGATGAAATTAGAAAAAATTTAATTACTTTATGGAATACTTATTCATTTTTTGTGACATATGCAAATTTGGATGGTTTTGATCCAAAGGAGTATGATTTTGAGGATGTTGAGCTTTCTATATTAGATAGATGGATTCTAGCTAAGATGAATAACTTCATTGATGTATCTAAAAAATATTATGAGAATTATGAGTTATTTAAATTAATGAATGAAGCCTCTTTAGTTTTAGATGATATTTCAAATTGGTATGTTAGAAGAAATAGGAGAAGATTTTGGAAATCTGAGAATGATATAGATAAACATGGTGCATATTTAACATTATATAATGTTTTAATTATTTATATAAAAGCTTTAGCGCCTGTTATTCCATTTGTAACGGATGAAATATATAATAATTTAGTTTTTGATAGTAATCAAGATTCTGAGTCAAGTATTCATTTGTGTGATTTTCCAAAAGTAGATAAAAATTTTATTAATGAAAAATTAGTAGAAGATGTTGATGCTATTAAAGAAATAGTATCTTTAGGAAGATCGGCAAGAAATAAATGTAATTTAAAAATAAGGCAGCCATTATCAGATGTTAAAGTATATATAAATAATGATAATATTGATTTTATTGAAAAAAATAAATATCAGATTCAAGAAGAACTTAATGTTAAGGACGTTTTCTTTGTAAAAAATAAAAAAGATATTGTTAAATATCAAATTAAGCCAAATTTCAATTTACTTGGAAAGAAATTTGGTAGTGATATAAAAAAAGTAGTTGAATTGATTTCTAAGATTGATTTTGATGAGTTTACTGCAAAATTAGATAATAATAATGATTTTTATTTTGATGGAACTGATTTTGTTATTAATAAGGATGAGGTAGAAATTACGTCCTTATCTATTGGTGATTATTCTTTATCTGAAAACAATGATATTGTTGTTTCTGTAAACATATCATTAACAAATAAACTTATTAATGAAGGTTTAGTTAGAGATTTGATTAGAACAGTTCAGAATTTAAGAAAAGAATTGAATTTTGAAGTTGAAAATAGAATTAATATAGATATTAAATGTTCATTAGATTTATTCTCAGCTATTGAAGAAAATATGGATTATTTTAAAAATGAAACATTATGTGTTAAATTAAACAAAATGGATGCTATAAAAAGTAGTAATTCTGAAAAAATTACTATAAATTCCGAAAAAATTGATTTATTAATTAATAAAGTTATAGGGTGATATATGTCTGAGCTAAAAATGAAAAAAGAAGATTTAAAATATTTTAAAAATTTAATTAATGAAAAAAGAAAAGTATTGCTTAGTGAAATAAATGATTCCAAAGAAAAGGCTGATGAAATATTAAAAGAGTCTACTTCTAATGCGATATATTCCTCTCATATGGCAGATGCAAGCTCGGATCATGTTGAATTAGAAAAAGCTTATTATATGATTGCTAGAAATAAAAAATTCTTAGGTTATTTAGATAAAGCCTTAGTGATGATTAAAGATGAAACATTTGGAATTTGTCAGCAATGTAATAAGATTATTTCAAAAGAAAGGCTAGAGGAAGTTCCACATACTAAGAAATGTTTTGATTGTAAGAGTAATAGATAATTGAAAATTATTTCCATTCCTATTATAGTAGTTTTTTTTGATCAACTTTCTAAAATTCTTGTAAAAAAATATTTTATCCAGCAAGAGTTATTTTATGCTAATATTAATATTTTAGGAGATTTTTTAAGATTTACTTTTATTGAAAATCCTGGGATAGCTTTTGGAATAGATACAAGTAGCTATCATTTCTTTATTACAATAGCAACTGTCTTAGCAATTTTTTTTATTTTTTATCAATTAATTATATCAATAAATAATAATACTTTAGATATATATCCCTTAGCATTTATTCTAGGTGGAGCTATTGGGAATTGCATAGATAGAATTTTAGTTTTTATACCATATTTTAATTATAATGGAGTTGTTGATTTCATTGATATAGGTATCAATAATTATAGATGGTATATTTTTAATATTGCTGATGTATCTATATCAATTGGTTTATTTATATTTATATATAATTTTTTTATGAATAAAACAAATAAGTCAATTGAAAAAAACGTTTAAATATAATTTAGATACCCCTTTAAGACTAGATAAGTATTTAAAAGGCAAATTACCAAATTTATCAAGAACAAATATCCAAAGGATGATAGATAATAATCTAGTTTTAGTTGATGATTTCTCTGTTAAATCTTCATTTCAATTAAAACCAAATCAAATCATACAGATTGATACGAAAGATTTTAAGAATAAAATAAATTCATTAAAACCTCAAAAAATGAATTTGAAAATTATATATGAAGATAATCATATATTAGTAATAAATAAAGATTCTGGTATTGTTGTGCATCCAGGTATAGGAAATAAAGAGTTTACTTTATTAAATGGAGTTTTAGGCTATTGTAAAGATTTATCAATGATGGATAATGATAGGCCAGGTGTTATTCATAGATTAGATAAAGATACATCAGGAGTAATTATATTTGCTAAAAACAATGAGTCTCATTATTATATAAGTGAACAATTTGCTAACAAAGAAATAAATAAAGAATATAAAGCAATTACATGGGGAAATTTAAATGAAAGAAAAGAGATTAAAGGCTTTATAAGAAGAGATCCAAGAAATAGACTTAAATTTAAATTATTTGATAATAAGGGAAAGAATTCTATCTCAACTGTGAAACCTAGTATATTTTATTCAATACCTCTGAGCTTTGTAACAGTATTTCCACTAACGGGACGAACCCATCAAATTAGAGTTCATTTATCTTCTATCGGTCATCCAATAATAAAGGACGATTTGTATAATGGTGGTGATAGTATTATTGGAGGTTATCATGAAAAAGATAGGAAGGGTATTTTAAATGTATTAGCAGAAATTAATAGATTTGCTTTGCATGCAAGAAGAATAGAAATAAGACATCCAAAAACTAAAAAAAATATAATCTTTGAAGCACCTTATCCAAATGATTTTATTAATGCATTAAATAAATTAAATGAATATGAATAAAAAGATACTATCTGAATTTTTAGATTATTTATTAAATCAAAGACAATTTTCAAAACATACTATAAGGGCATATAAAAAAGATTTATTTGACTACTCTGATTATATATACCAATATGATAATTTATTAAATATAAAAAATATTAATTTGGAACTTTTGCAAGACTATATTCAAAACTTATTTAAGTCTAAAATTGATGAAAAAACTATTCAAAGGAAGATTTCATCAATTAAATCATTTTACAAATATTTATCATTTAATAAATTAATTAAAGTAAATATTTCTGATTTTATTCAGTTGCCAAAAACATCAAAAAAACTACCATATTTGTTATCATTGGATGAGATAAATAAGTTGATGGAGCTGCCTGATTTGAATAAAAGAAATGGAGTAAGAGATAAATCAATTTTGGAAATTTTATATTCAACAGGAATTAGGATTTCAGAATTGGCTCAAATAAAATTAGAAAATATAAATTTTTCTAAACGTATCATTAAGGTAATAGGGAAAGGTTCAAAAGAAAGATATGTTATTTTGGGTGAAAATGCATTAAAGGCATTGAATAGTTATATATATTTAAGAAATAAATCAAAATTTTCAGATAGCTTATATTTATATCCTTCCATTAAGAAAAGCAGTGTTAATTATATTAGTGATAAAACACTTTTTAATATAGTTAAAAAATATTTAAAATTAATATCTGATAATGAAAAATTAAGTCCACATTCAATTAGGCATTCTTTTGCTACACATTTATTGGAAAATGGAGCTGATTTAATTTCAGTTAAAGATATGTTAGGACATGAAGATTTAATTTCAACGCAAATTTATACTCATGTAGGAATTGATAAATTAAAAAAAGTTTATAAAAAGTCACATCCAGATGGCTAGGAGATATTATGAATGATATATTAATTAAAGAAATTGATAAAGTTTTAACAAACCCACCTATTCAGGTAATTTATGAGCATATTCTTAAATCAGGTGAAGGTCAAATAGGTAAGTCTGGAGCTATGATGATTGATACAGGTGAATTTACAGGTAGATCTCCTGATGATAAATATTTTGTTGAGGAAAATTATTCAAAAAATGATTTATGGTGGGGGCCAGTAAATAAAAAAATAGATGCTAAGATTTTTAATAAACTGTATAATAAAATATTGGATTATTATAAAAATGATAAAAAGGATGTATATATATTTGAAGGTTATGCTGGTTCAGATGATATATATAAATTGCCAATTAGGGTTATAGCTAAAAAGGCTTGGCAGCATTTATTTTGTAGGAATATGTTTATAAATTTAGATAGAAATTCTAAGAAATTTAAACCAGAGTTTACAATTATTAATGCTTCTGATATTATTAATGATGATTTTATAAAAGATGGAATGAATTCTGAGGTTTTTATTATTTTTAATTTAAAAGAGAAAATTGCGATTATTGGTGGAACTGAATATGGAGGAGAAATGAAAAAAGGTATTTTCTCAGTACTTCATTATCTTTTGCCATTACAGGGTGTCTTATCTATGCATTGTTCAGCAAATGTTGATAAGAATTTTAATAATACTGCATTGTTTTTTGGTTTAAGCGGTACAGGTAAAACAACATTATCAACTGATCCTTATAGACCTTTAATAGGAGATGATGAGCATGGTTGGTCTAAAAGTGGTGTTTTTAATTTTGAAGGAGGTTGTTATGCTAAAACAATTAAACTTGATAAAAAGGCTGAACCTGACATCTATGATGCAATAAAATTTGGTGCTTTATTAGAAAATGTAGTCTATGATTCGAGTAGTAGAATAATTGATTTTAATGATAATTCTAAAACTGAGAATACTAGAGTTTCATATCCTTTAAATCATATTAAAAATTCATTAAAATCATTTAATAAAGATAGCAAAGCTGGTCATCCTAATAAAATTATTTTTTTAACCTGCGATGCTTATGGTGTTTTACCTCCAATATCAAAATTAGATAATAATCAAACTATGTATCATTTTATTAGTGGTTATACTGCAAAAGTTGCAGGTACAGAAAGAGGTGTTTCAGAACCAGTTGCAACATTCTCTCCATGTTATGGAGGTCCTTTTTTAACTCTACATCCCCTTGTTTATGCTGAGTTGTTAAATGAAAAAATAAAAAAACATAATGTTGAAGTTTTTCTTGTAAATACTGGATGGATTGGTGGAAAACCATCATCTGGTGCAAAAAGAATTTCTATTAAAAATACAAGATTAATGATTAATGCTATATTAGGAGGTTTATTGGATAATACATATTATACAAAAGAGAAGTTTTTTGGATTATCAATTCCTGATTATGTAAAAGGTGTTAATAAAAAAATATTAAATCCAATAAATGCTTGGAAAGATAAAGAATCATATAGTAAAGAAGCAGTAAATTTATCTGCTCAATTTAAAGAAAACTTTAAAATATATGGTAAGAAGGTAGAATATTTAATAAATTCGGGGCCATTAGTTTAAAAGGAAAGTTGTCTTATGTTAAAAAAATATTTATTTACATCAGAATCGGTTACTGAAGGACATCCTGATAAAGTTTGTGATTTAGTTTCTGATTCCATATTAGATGCTATTTTATCAAAAGATAAAAATGCTAGAGTTGCTTGTGAAACAATGGTTACTATGGGTAAAGTTATTGTTTCTGGAGAAATCACTACTTCTAATCCGATTAATTATAAAGAAATTGCTATTAATACTATTGAATCAATTGGATATAGTGAGTTTGATCTTAATAAAGATAATGAAACTTATGATGTCAGTATCATTATTAAAGAGCAAAGTCCACATATTGCTCAAGGAGTAAATGAAAACAAAGATAAAGACCAGGGTGCAGGTGATCAAGGATTGATGTTTGGATATGCTTGTAATGAAACTTCTGAATTAATGCCTTTACCTATTATGATTTCACATTCCTTAACAAAAAAACTAACTGAAGTTAGAAAAAATGGAAAATTAGATTGGTTGAAACCTGATGGAAAAAGTCAAGTTACTATTGAGTATTCTTCAGGAAATATTCCTGAAAAAGTTAAAAAAGTTGTTATTGCAACTCAACACAAAGATATGTTAGATAAATTTAATAATATAAATGAAGAGCATGAGTTCATTGAAAAAAATGTTATTGAAAATGTTATTTTACCTGTTCTAAAAGATTATAATATTAGTTATGATAATGAATTTATTGTAAATGGTACTGGTAGGTTTGTTGAGGGAGGTCCAATAGCAGATGTAGGATTAACTGGTAGAAAAATTATAGTAGATACATATGGTGGATATTCTAGGCATGGAGGTGGAGCTTTTTCAGGTAAAGACCCATCAAAAGTTGATAGGTCTGCAGCTTATATGGCACGATATATTGCTAAAAACATCGTTGCTTCAAAAATAGCAGATAGATGTGAAGTTCAATTATCTTATTGTATTGGAGTAGCAAATCCAACGTCTGTAAATGTTGATACTTTTAGTACTAGCAATTATTCTAATGAAAGTATTGAATTAATGGTAAAAGAAATATTTAATTTGAAACCCAGTGAAATTATATCGAAACTTGGCTTGAAAAATTCAATTTATAAAAGATTTGCTTCTTATGGTCATTTTGGTAGGGAAAATAATTGTTCATGGGAAAAAACTGATATGATAAATGAAATAAAGGAGTTTATGAAAAATCATGATTGATTCTAAAAAAATATTAAATAAAGATTTCAAAGTAGCAAATATTGAATTAGCAGATTTTGGAAGAAAAGAAATTTTATTGGCTGAAAAGGAAATGCCAGGGCTAATTTCTTTGCGTTCAAAATATAAAGATAAAAAACCTCTTTCAGGAGCAAGGATTGCTGGTTGTATACATATGACAATTCAAACAGCCGTATTAGTGGAAACATTAATTGATTTAGGTGCAGAAGTTAGGTGGTCTTCTTGCAATATATATTCAACGCAAGATCATGCAGCTGCAGCTATTGCAAAAGAGGGCGTTCCAGTTTTTGCATGGAAAAATGAAACAGAGGATGACTATTGGTGGTGTATTAAACAAACATTAAAATTTTCTAATGGTAAAGGGCCAAATTTGTTACTAGATGATGGTGGTGATTTGACTGGATATATACTGGATAATGAAGTTGAATTTTTATCTGATATTAGAGGAGTTTCAGAAGAAACAACAACAGGTGTATTAAGATTATATGAATTATTTAAAGAAAACAGATTGCCTTTTCCTGCAATAAATGTTAATGATTCAGTAACTAAATCAAAATTTGATAATAAATATGGTTGTAGAGAATCATTGGCAGATGGATTAAAAAGAGCCACAGATATTATGCTTGCAGGTAAGAAAATTGTTGTTTGTGGTTATGGAGACGTTGGTAAAGGTTGCGCGCAATCAATGCAAGGTTATGGAGCAGTAGTTTATGTAACCGAAGTTGATCCTATTTGTGCATTGCAAGCTGCAATGGAAGGTTTCACAGTAACTACTATGGATGATGCTGCAAAGTTTGGTGATATTTTTATTACTTCCACTGGTAATTGCGATGTTATAAGTGGTAAGCATATGGAGAAAATGAAAAATAATGCTATTGTTTGTAATATTGGTCATTTTGATGATGAAATTGAAGTTTCATATTTAGAAAATAATAATTCAATTAAAGAATTTAATATAAAACCACAGGTTGATAGATTTGAATTTAAAGATGGTCATTCAATTATTTTATTATCAAGAGGAAGGCTTGTTAATCTAGGTAATGCCACTGGACATTCATCTTTTGTGATGTCAACATCTTTTACTAATCAAGTTCTAGCTCAATTAGCATTATGGAATAAGGAATTTGATTTAGGTGTTCATGTTTTACCTAAGCATTTAGACGAAGAAGTTGCATTTTTACATTTAGATCACTTAGATGCAAAATTAACCATGCTTAGTGATAAACAAGCAAAGTACATTGGCGTAGATAAGAAGGGTCCTTTTAAAAATAAGGATTATAGATATTAGTTATTCTGAATAGTAATTTACTGTGGGTTGAAAAAAAGGATTATTAGAATCATCTTCAAATTCAATATTAGTAAATTCGCTTGGCTCTGTATCTAAGGCTAGATTTGTTAAGATTCCACACCCTGCTGGTATTGAAGATCCTGAAAAAGAAAAACCTATAACTGTATTAGTGCTTGTTTGTACAAAAAATCCAGCTGAAGCAGCATCACCTCCAGAGGCACCGCTAGCATTTGCTCCTTGAATATTCCATTGAAATCCTGAAATATTAAAATCTATGTTATAATAAACAGAGCCATTTAAAGAATAAATATAATTTGTAGGTAAATTACATCCATCAAATTCGCTAGAGCACGTGCTATTATCTCCTCCGCAAACTCCACATTCATCATATCCACTTTCATCTAAGTTATTTCCTGAAGCTATACATGTCCCATTACAATCAAAATTATCTTCAGCTCCATTACCACCACAGACTCCGCATTCATCTATTACTGAAAGGCCACCGCATTCATTGTTGCAGTCTAGGGTAGCGGTTCCACCACATTCATTATTGCAGTCTAATTCATTTCCTGCGCAATCACATTTACCAATTTCTATTCCTGAGCAACCGCAAAAATAAACTTCTCCAGGTCCATTACATACATCACATTCATCGATTATTGCATTACCATTACAAATCCCTAAACAATCAATGTTATTACCAATATAGTTTCCGTTTTCATCTGGATTGATGCACTCGTTTTCACAATTTAATTTTCCATTCCCACCGCAAATTCCACATTCATCATATAAGGTATTGCCTCCCCAAATATTATTACAGTCAAGAATACAGTCATTTGTTGGATCATTATCACAAACACCGCAATTATCTTCAATAGATAACCCATTTGTTTCTCCTGCACAATCAGTATATATTGTGGGGTTGTTCTCACAACTAATAATTAAAAAAATGGTTAGTGTAAAAAAATAATTTATAATTTTCATATTATAGTATGCTTATGTCCTTGTTTTTGAAAGCATGAACGTTCCAAAGATAATGAATAATATATTTACAAACCAAACTGATAAAAAAGGTGATAAAACACCATTATATCCTAAACTTTGTCCTAGTTTAATAAATAAATAATAAAGAAATATAACTACTATGCTTAATCCAATACCTGTAGTGTAATTACTTCTAGGTCTAGTTATTGATAAAGTAATCCCAAATAATATCATAATTAATGAACTACAGCAAAAGGCTGTTTTGAAATATTTATTAACTGACCATCTAGTGTAGCTTAATCCTTTATTTTTTAATTTACTTATAAAAGAAGATAACTCCCAGTAGTTCATTTCTTCTGGATTTATGTTATCTTTTTTTATAATTGATGGATTTAAATCCTTAATATTAATTATTGAATCTTGTTTGATAGCAAAGTATACTTTTCCATTTATCCATTCTCTTTTATTTATTTTTTTAAATTTCCAGTTTTCTGATTCTTTATTCCATATCATTTTTTCAGCATCAATTCTAGAAATTAAATCCGCCCCATTGTAAAATTGAATTGATATATTATTTCCTGTGTCATTATTATAGTTGTAGTTTTTAATTGCTAAAAAAGCATTATCTAAATGATAATATATATCATTTTTCTTAGTTGTAAATGTTTTTTTATTTTTGAGTTTTTTTTCAATTGGAATTTTCTTATTAAAAGTATTCATAACAATAATATTTTCAAAATAGAATGATATAAAACAAAAAATCACCCCAATTATTATTAGAGATGCGCTTATTCTATAAATGCTGATTCCAGATGCTTTTAAAGCTGTGATTTCGTTGTTTTTTTGAAGCGTTACAAAGGTAATAATTGTTGCTATCAATAGGGTCATTGGCAAAGCAATACTTACATACCATGGAATTGATAGTAAATAGTAGTCAAACATCTCTTTATTCGAGAGACCTCTTGAAATAAACTTATCAATATTATCAATAATATCAACTATAATAAAAATAATTGTAAATGATAAAATTATATATACAAAATTAATAAAAAATTTTTTGATTATATATTGATCGAGTATTTTTTTCATTATTTTTTTTTGACTTATCAATAAAGTTAAAAAACTTCATTTGTAAATAAAATCTATTTATATTATAAGTATAAATTACTTTAAAACTATACGAGATATAGAAAGTAATTAACCTTAATTTCTATATTCTCCTTTGGTACTATTGATGAAAAAAAATCTATTATTAGACGCTGATAAGATAGAAAATATTTTAAAAAGGTTATCTTGTGAGATAATTGAAAAAAATAATAATCTTAAAAATATATGTGTTATTGGCATTAAATCAAGAGGCGATATTATTGCTAATAGGATTATTGATAAAATTATTGAAATCAAAGGCAAAAAAGTTGAGTCAGGTTATATTGATGTAACTTTTTATAGAGATGATTTTTTAAGTAATTTGGGTTCTCATAAAATTGGGCCTTCTATGGTGAATATTGATATGACCAAATATCATATTATTTTAGTTGATGATGTCCTGTATACTGGAAGAACAATAAAAGCTGCTATGGATGAGATCTTTTCATATGGCAGGCCTCTATCAATTCAACTGGCCGTTTTGATTGACAGAGGAAATCGACAACTTCCAATTAAAGCAAATTATATAGGGAAAAATATTCCTTCTTCTAATAATGAGCAGGTTCATGTTTATGTTAAAGGTTTTGATAAAAAAGATGAAGTATTTTTAGTGGAATATAAAGAATGAAATCTAAGCATCTAATTGGTCTTGAAAATATTTCTAGTAAAGATATAAATGAAATCATTGATACAGGTTTTTTATTTAAAGAGGTTTTAGATAGACCAATTAAGAGAGTTCCTTCTTTGACTGGTAAGAATATTGTGAATTTATTTTTTGAAAATTCCACAAGAACAAAAATTTCATTTGAATTAGCTGAAAAAAGGTTATCTGCTGACATTATAAATTTTGCATCTAGTTCTTCAAGTGTTAAAAAAGGAGAAAGTTTAAAGGATACAATCCAAAACATTCACGCAATGAAAATTGATTGTGTCGTTATGAGACATCCCGTGCCAGGTTCATGTATCCAATTGACAAATTATGTTGATTCTGTTATAGTAAATGCTGGAGATGGAACTCATGAACATCCTACGCAAGCTCTTCTAGATATGATGTCAATTAAAGAGCATTTTGGTGAGATTAAAAATTTAAAAATTGGAATTGTAGGTGATATACTTCATAGCAGAGTAGCCTTATCTAATATATTTGGCCTTATAAAATTAGGGGCAAAGGTAAAAGTATGCGGACCTCCGCATTTAATTCAAAAAGATATTGAAGATTTGAATGTTGAGGTAGAGTATGATATTGACAATTTAATTGAGTGGGCTGATGCTATAAATGTTCTTAGAATTCAAAGAGAAAGAATGGGTGTTGGTATTATTCCTTCTATTAGAGAATACAGGAGATTTTTTGGTATAACATCAGATAGAATCAAGAATCATAAAAAAGAAATTGTTATTATGCATCCAGGCCCCATTAATAGAGGAGTTGAGATAGATAGTAGTGTAGCAGATAGTGACCAATCTATTATTTTAAACCAAGTTTTAAATGGAGTTGCAGTAAGAATGAGTGTTTTATATTTATTATTAGGTAATAATGATCTTAAATCATAAAATAAAAAAACTAGAAGGTTTTATATTAATAAAAAATGGAAAAATTTATGATCCATTTATAAAATTAAATAAAACAGCAGATATTCTTATTAAGAATAATAAGATAATTGAAATTAGTAAAAAAATAAAGTCTAATTCTAATTATACAATAATTGATGCTTCAAATAAGATAGTCACTAATGGTTTTATAGATTTACATGCACATTTTAGAGAGCCGGGTTATGAATATAAAGAAAATTTAAAATCAGGGTCTCGGTCAGCTTTTTATGGAGGCTTTACAAGAGTTTGTTGTATGCCAAATACAAGCCCTGTAATAGATTCTCCTGAATTAGTTGATTTTATAAATAAAAAATCAGAAGAATTACCTATACATGTTTATCCAATTGGGTCAATTACTAAGAATCAAGATGGCAAGGAAATGTCTGAAATTGGAGAAATGGTAAATGCGGGTGCTGTTGCTATATCGGATGATGGTATCCCTGTTAAAAATTCTCAGATTTTAAGAATGGCTCTTGAATATTCTAAGTTATTTAATATTCCTGTTATTAATCATGCTGAAGATAGTTTCTTGGTTAATGAAGGAATAATGAATGAAGGAAAAAGCTCATTGAAATTAGGTTTGCCTGGGAATCCATATATATCGGAATCAACAATGGTTTTCCGTGATTTATCTATTGCTGAATATGTTTCAGGTAAAATTCATGTTCCGCATATATCAACAGCAAATTCGATAGAAGTTGTAAAGTTGTTTAAAGAAAAAGGTGTTGATATAACTTGTGAAATTACTCCTCATCATCTTTGTTTAAATGACGAAGTTTTATTGGACTATAATACAAACTCTAAAGTTGCTCCTCCCATTAGGTCTAAAGAAGATCAAAGGATTTTATTAAATGCAGTAAAATCTGGATTGATAGATTGTATTGCAACTGATCATGCTCCTCATGCAATTGAGGATAAAGAAAAAGATATATGTAATGCAGCGTGTGGTATGATAGGTTTTGAAACTGCATTTTCTATTGTTTGTTCAACCTTATTAAAAGAAAGTATGTCATACAATTCCATTATAGATTTATTTTCATTTAATCCTAGTAAAATTATTGGTATAAAACCAAATCCTATTAAAGAAGAATCTGAACCTGAAATTAATATTATTGATTTAAAGAAAAATTGGATTTTTTCTGAAAAACATATTCAGTCTAAATCAAAAAACACTCCATTTTTAGGTAAAAAGCTTACTGGTAAAATTGAGTATACAATTAACAAAGGATTTATTTCAAATCATTTAGATTAAAATAATATTTTTTTTTATTATTTAAATTACTTGACTTATTAACCTATCTCCATATAAATTTATCGGCTGTATATAAAGGTAAAAAATATTATTATGAAAACTGAATCTATAAAGAAAAAAGATATATGTAGGGATTGGTACTTAGTAGATGCTAAGGATAAAACTTTAGGTAGATTATCTTCTAAAGTTGCAACAATATTAAGGGGAAAAAATAAAGTTAATTACACTCCAAATATTGATGCAAGTGATTTTGTTGTTATTATTAATGCTGATCAAATTAAAGTAACAGGTAATAAAGAAGATAAGAAAGCTTATTGGAGACATAGTGGATTTCCTGGTGGAACAAAAACTAAACTTTATAAAACTTTAGACTCAACATTTGTTATTACTAAAGCAATAAAAGGTATGTTACCACATAATAGATTAGGAAGAAAATTAATTAATCATTTAAAAGTCTATAATGGAGATTCTCATCCTCATCAATCTCAAAATCCTAAATTAATGGAGATATAAATTGAAAAATGATAGAATAAATGTTGGTAGAAGAAAATCTTCTATTGCACGAATAAATTTAAAAAAAGGTAATGGTAAAATTATTATCAATAATAGTCCTGCAAAGGACTATTTTAAAAGAGATTCTTTGGTAATGATGCTTAGCCAGCCTCTTGAAATTGTCAGTTTTACTGGTAAATTTGATTTTATTGTTAATGTTAGAGGTGGCGGTTTATCGGGTCAAGCTGGTGCGGTAAGATTAGGATTGTCAAAAAAACTAGAACAGATTGATCCCTCTTACAGATCTGCGTTGAAAAAAGCAGGTATGTTAACTAGAGATGCTCGTGTTGTTGAAAGAAAAAAACCTGGTCAGCCTGGAGCAAGAAAAAAATTCCAATTCTCAAAAAGATAAAAATAGGAGTATTAATATATTGAATTCAGAAAATTTAATTAAGTCAGGAGCACATTTTGGTCATCCTGTAAGTAAGTGGAATCCTCAGTTTAAAAAATTCATTTTATCTATAAAAAATGGTGTTCATATAATAAATATGGATATGACAATTGAATATTTAGATAAAGCATTACGTGAATTGAATAAAATAGTAGAAGGTGGTGGGAATATTTTATTTGTTGGTACTAAATCTCAAGCTAAAGATGCTATACAATCCTCAGCTGATCATTGTGGTATGTTTTACATTACTGAAAGATGGCTAGGTGGAACACTTACAAATTATTCAACTATTAAGAAAAGTATTAGAAGATTAAAGCTTTTAGAAAAGGATTCTTCATCAATATATCAGAATTTGACTAAAAAAGAAAGAGGTATGCTTGATAGAGAAAAATTAAAATTAGCCGATTTACATAGAGGAATTAAGGATATGAGACATTTACCTTCAGCTGTATTTGTTGTAGATGCAAAGCATGAAAAAATAGCTATTTCAGAATCTAAGTGTTTAGGTATACCAACATTTGGAATTGTTGATACTAATACTGATCCAAATGTAATTGATTTCCCAATTCCTGCTAATGATGATTCAATTAAGACAATTAAGTTAATTTTAGATTACATTGCTGATTCATTATATAATTTATCTAATGCAGGTAAGGTGGATGAAAATAATGCAGCCTTAGACGTTAATGAAGGTTCTTCTGAGGAAGTTGCAAAAAATGAAACTAAAGATGATACTACAGAAAAAAGTAGTGATTCAAAATAATTTTAGGGGTTAATTAAATGGAGATAAAAGCTGCTTTAGTAAAAGAATTAAGAGATCGTTCTGGCGTTGGGATGATGGAATGCAAAAAAGCCTTAGTCGAAACTGGAGGCAATATTGATAAAGCCTTTGATTATTTAAGAAAAGCAGGTGCTGCTAAAGCTTTGAAGAAAGAAGGTAGAGAAGCAAAGGAAGGTGTTGTTATTTCTTATATTCATCCTGGTGCAAAATTAGGTGTTTTATTAGAGTTGAATTGTGAAACTGATTTTGTAGCTAAAACAGAAGATTTTGTAAATCTTGGAAATGATATTGCAATGCATATAGCTGCCACAGACCCTTTAGCTGTATCATCTGAGGATATTTCTGATGAAGTAGTTGCAAAAGAGAAAGAAATTTATTCTGATCAAGCAAAAAAAACAAATAAACCATCTGAGATAATTGAGAAAATGGTTGAGGGAAGATTGAAAAAGTTTTTTAAAGAAAATGTTTTGATTGAGCAAGATTTTGTTAAAGATCCAAATAAAACAATTAAAGATATCATAACAGATACTGTTGGTAAATTAGGTGAAAATATAGTTGTTTCAAGATTTGGAAGATTTCAACTCGGAGAAAAGAATTAGATCTTTTTTTTAATATTTATATGCCATATAAAAGAATTTTATTAAAATTAAGTGGTGAAGTTTTAGCAGGTTCTAGAAAATATGGTATTGATCCTATCGTAGCTTGTAAAATAGCTGAAATAATCAAAAAAGTAAAAGATGAAAATATTGAACTCTCAATAGTTATTGGAGGTGGAAATATTTTTAGAGGAATTTCAGTTTCAGCCAAAGGTATGGATAGAGTTGCTGCAGATTATTTAGGTATGCTAGCTACAGTCATGAACTCTGTTGCATTACAATCAGAATTAGAAAAATTAGATTGTGATACTAGGGTAATGTCAGCTTTAAGTATAACTCAACTTGCTGAACCATATATTAGGCGTAAAGCTACAAGACATTTAGAAAAAGGCAGAATTGTTATTTTTGCAGGTGGTACAGGAAATCCTTATTTTACAACTGATACAGCTGCAGCTTTAAGAGCAGTTGAGATCAATGCTGATATTATTATTAAAGGGACTAAAGTTGATGGTGTCTATTCAGATGACCCTGTTAAAAATAAAAATGCAATAAAATATAATTTAATATCATTTAAAGAGGTTATGGATAAGGAATTGAAAGTTATGGATATGACAGCTATTACTTTATGTAAAGAAAATAAATTGCCTATTGGTGTATTAAGTATTAAAGATGAAAATTCATTATTGGAATTCATTAATGGTAAAAGTACTGGAACAATAATTTCTTAGGAGAGTTTTATGGAAAAATTTTATAATGAAACAACTGATAATATGAATAAGGTGATAGAACATTATCAAAGAGAAATTTCTATTATAAGAACAGGAAGAGCTTCAAAAGATATATTAGATATCGTTAAAGTTAATTATTATGGAAGCATGGTACCATTAAATACTATTGCTAATATAACTGCTCCTGATTCTAGTATGATTCTTGTTCAGCCTTTTGATATTTCTAGTATTGAGGTAATTGAAAAAGCTATTCATGAAGCGCAGTTGGGTCTTAATCCCAATAATGATGGTAAAGTTATACGTTTATCTGTTCCTCCTCTAACTGAAGAAAGAAGGAATGAGTTAATTAAATTTGTACATAAGCTGATTGAAGAGGGCAAAGTGTCTGTAAGAAATGTTAGAAGAGATAGTAATGATAAAATTAAATTATCTCAAAAAAATAATGAGATTTCAGAAGATGATTTAAAGAGAGGTTTAGATAAAATCCAAACGATAACAAATGAGTTTATTGATAAGCTTGTAAAAATTCAAACTGTTAAAGAAGAAGAAATAAGGGTTTAAAGCTAATCCAAATAACTACTTATTTCTTTTTTTGCATTAATTAGATCTTCACTATCTATATTTAGAGTATAAGCAATCTTTTTTATAAAATGATTTTCTAAATAATGTAGATTTTTATCTGATATCGCAACTTCAAAACAACAGCATATAAAATCAATTTTATCTTGGTAAGAAAATACTTTATTCAGGGTTTTACTATCGTCATATATATCTGAGTATTTATTAAACTCAATAAGAGCATTGGTGGTTATTTTATTGGCATTATCAATGCTAATTTCAAAAAAATCATGAAGAATAACATTAATAATATTTCTTTCATTTTTATCAATATTTCCATCAACGTTAGAAATTGATAATAAAATTTTTGTAGCTGCTATAATTTCTGAATTATTATTTGATTTCATTGGTGTATATTAACAATATATTTTTAAGGTAAAAATGAAAAAAAATACTATCGTTATAATAGGAAAGCCTAATGTAGGAAAATCAACATTGTTTAATCGTTTGATTGGTCAGTTTAAATCTATTGTATCATCAGAAGAGGGTGTAACACGTGATAGGATTTATGGTACATTTGAATGGTTAACTCAATCATATGAGATCATAGATACTGGTGGGTACATTCCTAAAGATATAACAAAGCTAAATGACCAAGTTAAAGTCCAGGCTGAGATAGCTAAAAATCAATCAGATTTAATCCTATTTATGATAGATGCTAAAAAAGAAATATCATCCAATGATCAAATATTAGCTCAAAATATTATTAAATCAGGCAAACCTTATGTTTTAGTAGTGAATAAGCTTGATAATTTAAATGAAGAAAAAAACTTTTTTGATCATCATGAACTTGGTTTAGAGACTCCGGTTTTTATTTCTGCAGAATCAGGAAGAAATGTAGGTGATTTATTAGATAGAATATCTGATTTTTTTGAAGATAATAAGGATATTAATACTGTTGAAAATCATGATATGTCTTTAGCTGTTATAGGTATGCCAAATGTTGGGAAGTCTTCATTTGTTAATAAAATATTAAATGAAAATAAATCTATTGTTTCTGATATTGCTGGAACAACAAGAGATAGTATTGATTCATATATTAAATACTTTAAAAATAATATCCGCCTAATTGATACTGCTGGCCTTAGAAGAAAAACAAAAATTAATGATGCTATAGAGTTTTATAGTATTGTTAGAACAAATAGAACAATTGATGATTGTGATGTTGCTGCAATTTTAATAGATGCATCTAAAGGCTTTCATAATCAAGATAAAAATATTATAAAACAAGTAATTGATAGTGGCAAGGGTTTGATTGTTATTGTTAATAAATGGGATTTAATTGAAAAGAAAACTATTTCAAAAGATGATTTTAAAGAAGAGATGATATATAGGTTGCCAACACTTAGGCATTATCCTATTAGATTTATATCTATAAAAAATAATTATAAAGTTAGGTCTGTTTTAGAACAATCTATTGAAGTCTTTGAAAGACGAAATATTAAAATGAAAACAAAATTATTAAATAATGTGTTTTCAGAAATAATTAAGGAATATCCTCCTCCATCAACAAAAGGAAAAGAAGTAAGTATAAAATATATAACCCAAATAAGAAATTCTCCACCATTATTTGGAATCTATTCTAATCATCCTGAGCTTATTTCTAAGACTTATAAAAAATATCTCATAAACCAAATTAGAGAACGATTTAATTTTGAAGGTGTACCATTAAATATATCTTTTAGAAAAAAATAAAAACCTATGTTAATTAAATAGTTTGTTTAATATAATAATTATGATTTATATTACCCTCCCAATTTTATTTGGTTCAAGCGCGGGGTAGAGCAGTCTGGTAGCTCGTCGGGCTCATAACCCGGAGGTCGCAGGTTCAAATCCTGCTCCCGCTACAAGGATTTATCATATTAATATATGATAAGGTCTGATGAGGAGATGATACCCATAAAAAGGGACTCAACCACATGAGTCCCTTTTTTTATATTCTTTAGCCAGTTTTTTTATAGAAATTAAGGATATATTTTTTAAATTTTATTATGAAGAAAATATTGTATATCCTTATTTTATTATTTAACATCGCCTATTCTGATATCCATTATGGATATTTAAAAGAAATAGAGATTAGCTTTTGTATGGATGAGTGTAGTGAATATTTCATTGAGCCTGAAGGTGGCCCTGGGCAAGGTAATCCAATAAATATAATTTTCAATAATAACTTTAATAATATTGATTTATATCTTGAGCGATATGTAGTTGTTGAAATTGGTCAAGAAATTAATTGTGTTGAATGTAATGCTTTTGAGGTAGAAGAAATAAATTTATCAGATGATTGCCTATTGCCTGTATCATGTCTAGCTGATCCTTGTTTAGTGGCATCACCCTGTGAATTAAACACTCCAGTTACTTGCGAATCAGTATATTGTGGTGGTTGCTATGCTGATTTTTATGATTTAAATAATAATTTAGTTGATTGCTATAATATTAATGATTGTACAGATGTCGGAAATGTCTCATTTGGTATGTGTGATATGTATTTAGGAATTGCACTTGTCAATGGTCAGTGTAGTCATGTTTCAGGTTGTGGTTGGATAGTTGATGGTGTTGATTATAGTAATGATTTTTATAATTCATTTTTAGAATGTGAAGAAAATTGTATGGAAGTGGATTATCTATGTGAAGATATTGAAGATAATTACGAGGAATTACATACAGGTGTATATAGCGAATGTGAACTTGATAATGACTGTGTTGCTGTCTGGGGAAATTGTGATATTGGTTTAGGTGGTTGTCATTATGCAGTTAATACGGAAGAGTATCCTTTTTATCAAATTAATGCATTAGTTAATGATTGGGGTACATATGAATGTGGAGGTGGAGTATGTGATTGTATGGGATTACCTAATTCCGTATGTAATGATGGTAACTGTAATCTTGCCTATTGTTTTGATGAAAATCCAGTAGGATGTTTTTCTGCTGGCTGTCCTGAAGGATATGAGTGTATAGATGTTCCTGGTAATTGTACACCATCATCATGTTTTTGTGATGAAAGCAATTGGTATGGTAATTGGATTTGTACTGAAGATTGTGGAGGGGGTACATGTTTACCTATTTTATATGGAGATATTAATTTTGACTCTTTTATTAATGTTTCTGACGTTGTCTTACTAATAAACTTTATTTTAAATCCTGATACTAGTGAATATCTTGAAATTGCAGATATTGATGGTAATTCAGAAATAAATATCTTAGATGTTGTTCTTCTTGTCAATATGATACTTACAAATTATTAATCAAAAAATTATTTAATTTTTTGTATATTAAGACAATAATTCTAACATAATTAAATTAATTTCTATGACCAAGTGGAATAAAGAAAGTTTTATACTTGCATCAAAAAATGAATGCACCCCTAGTATAAGTAATTTTATTGTTGCTTTAGTAAATTTCTGCGATGAAAATGCTGATTCTATTTCATGGGGTAGAGGAAAAGGCTATGGAACTTTGACTTTCAAGTGTAATAGTTTGGATTATGGAAGCATTTCACTTTTTCATTTAACTACAAATGGTCAAATAAAATTTCCACTTAATAATTTGAGGACTAAAGTTGATCATAAAGAAATTATAAATGATTATCAGTTAAAACTAGAATCAAATTTTATGATGGATTTTGATGAAGAGAGATATCCTGTTGATAAATTTTTAAATATTGATGAATTATTTCTTATGAAGTCTGAGATTGATAGGTTTATTGTTACAATTCAAAGTGTTTCAGCTAGACTTCATCAATAAGTATGCCCAAAGAATATAAATTTCTTTTTAAACCTTTTTTATTATTCATATTTCTGTTTTCTGTATTGTTTTCGCAAGATGATTGTAATGATTCATTAGCTTTAAATTATAATGCTAATTCAAATGATAGTAATGAATGTGTCTATGTTAATAATATAAATAGTTTTGTTTCTGATGAAGATTCAATTGCTGAAAAAGATTTAACTCAAAATTTTTCTGGATACAGTAATTATTTTGATAATATATCATTAATTGTTAATTGTAGTGATGTTCAAGGTATCGCAGATTGTAATATAAATGATGAGAATCTATTATCCGTTAACCTTGAAAATAATTATGATTTACAAACAGGTTTTTTTTATGTCTCAATATATTATAATGATGTATACATAAAAAATGATGGTTTATCTATATCAGTTAATGCTATAAATGATCCTCCTGAGATTATAACTCAAAATGACAATTTAGAATCAATAATTGGGAATACTTTCGAACTTTTTATCGAAGTGGAAGATGTTGATGACTATTCTTTTACATTTGATTTAGTTAATCAGCCTGCCGGTATGGATATAGTGAGTTATACTACATCTGCGCTTGTTTCATACACACCGCAAGGATCTGATTCTTTTGATACCTGTAATGGCTCTGAATGTTTTACATTTCAGATAGATGTTTCAGATTATGAAGGCTTAACTGATACAAAAGTGTATCAAGTTGATATTGTAGATTCTAATAATCAATTACCAATTATTGAATTCACTAATTTAAATAATACGGTAAATGAGGACAGTAACATAACTATCAATTTTACTGTTTCGGATGATGATGGATTTAACTCAAGTGATTTATCTATAATTGCTATATATTCTAGAGGTAATATTGTTAATGAATATTATTCAGCCTCAGGAAGTGGTTCAAACTACAGTACTTCTTTTTCATTAAGGCCAAATTGGAATGGACCATTTGAACTTAAGGTTATTGCTGATGATGATGTAAGCTATTCGACTGAAACAATAGAGATAAATGTGTTATCAGTTAATGACAATCCCTATATAACTGGTTATGAAAATATTAGTTTTAATGAGGGTGGCAATACTAATGTAAATATATTCATTTCTGATATTGATACAGATACATTTTTAAATGAGCTTCCTTATAATATTGCAAATATGTCTTTTGAAATTGAGTCTAATGAATCAAATCCTAATATTATACATCAATTAAATTCTGGTGGTTCTGGCAATTCTTCTGCAGTTATAAATTTTTCAACTGAAAATTTAGATTGGTCTGGTCAAGAAAATTTTACTATTACTCTGGATGATGGTGAATCTGGCCCTGTTAATCAATCGTTTTTAGTAACTGTAAATAATGTTAATGATTCACCTACAATTGGAAATATAAGTAATCAAACAATTGATGAAGATTCTAATCTAAATTTATTAATCGATATTGAAGATATCGATTCAGAGAATTTATCTTTATCAGCTTCTTCAGATAATTTGTCATTTGAGTTTAATGATAATAATATGGAAATTATTCCTAGTAAACATTATAATGGTAGCAATTTAGATGTGCAAGTAACTGTATCTGATGGTGCTTTATCGGCTTCTACAAATTTTAGCCTTACAATATTGCCTGTTGATGATAGTCCTTTTACTAGCGATATAAATTCTTTTTTAGAAGAAGATACACAGGTTGAAATTGAATTGTATGGAAGTTCAGGATTATGCACAGATATAGTCTTTAACAATTCAGATGGTTCAATCACATGTGATTGTGAAAACTTAGAATCTGGTGCATGTGATATTGAGAATGAAAATTTAACATTTCAAATTATACAAACCCCATCTAATGGAACAGCAGAAATTAATGGTAGTATTGTTACATATAATCCTGATTTGAATTTTTCTGGAATTGATCAATTTATATATGAAGTTTGCGATCAATCTAACCTTTGCTCTAATGGTAATGTGAATATTAGTGTTTCTTCTATTAATGATCAGCCAATCGCTGAAAATAAATCATTTGAAATAAATGAAGATGAGAGTAATTATGAAATTATACTAGATGCGACAGATGTGGAATCAGAGAATTTAGATTTTAGCATATTAAATGAACCTGATTTTGGTACTTATGAATTAGATCAGAATCTTTTATTATATAATCCAAATTTAAATTATTTTGGTCAGGATGAATTTATTTTCAATGTGTCAGATGGTGAAAATGTAATTGAAGTGACTTATTCTATTTCTATTTTACCTATTAATGATGCTCCTGTATTATCTTTAGTTGAAGATATAAATTTTAATGAGGATGAAACAGCTTCAATAATTCTTGAAGCCTCAGATGTTGATGATGAAGATTTAATTTATGCTATTTCAGATGGTATAAGTATTTATCCATTAATAAATGATCCCCAAGTATTTGGTGTCCCCTTATCATTTACATCTTTAGAGAATTTTAATGGTACAGAAGAATTTGTTATCACTGTTTCTGATGATGATGGATTGTTTGTAGAGCAAAATTTCAATGTTACTGTAGAGCCGGTTAATGATAAACCTGTTGCAATTTCAGGAGAGACAACTGTGAATGAAGATGAGAGTATACAGATTCAATTATCGGGTTCTGATGTAGATCAAGATGAATTAACTTTTATGATTGTTGCAGATCCTTTAAAAGGCATTGCTACATTGGATGATAATATTATTACGTATCAAAATAATGATCATTTTAATGGAATCGATAGTTTTCAATTTAAAGTATCAGATGGAAGTGTAGACTCAGATGCAGCAACTATTTCTATAAATGTAATCTCGATAAATGATAGACCTAGGGCAAAAAAAATTATTCAAAGCATTGGAGAAGATTGTAGTCTAGATATTGAAGTTAATCAAAATACTAATTTGTGTACTGATGATATTATTGATGGAATTATTTGTAGTTGTGATAGTGAATTGTACTTATCTGGTGCATGCGATATTGAATCATCTGATTTAACTTATGAGGTATTAAGTCAACCAGCTAATGGTATAGTAGTGTTCAATGGCTCTGTTGCAACTTATACTCCAAATTTAGATTATATTTCTGAAGAAGATACCCCCGATTTTTTTCAATATAAAGTATGTGATGGAGAATTGTGTAGTTATGATAATGATTCTGAAATATTAAGCAATGGTGATTGTATTGATGATAGTCAATGTCCTTATGTTGAAGTAACTGTTGGAAAATTAAATGATACTCCTTCTGTTAATTGTATTGATGATGATTGCAATAATCCATTATTACTATCTAATTACTATGTTATGTATGAAGATTGTTTGGATTATGATAAATTTCCAACTGAAGTTACTAATAACTTTGATGATTGCGATGATTTAGAAGGGATCACTATATCAAAATTACGAACATTCAATGCAGAACTTTCTGAAGTTTGTAATGAAGATTCAGACAATGTTCTTTGGTATGATACAGATTGTATTGATTCAGATAATCCAAATCAATTTGATTTTGGAATTGCTGTAGATATACAAGGTAATTTAGCAAATAATGAAAGTAAAGGTGTTTGGAAGTATAAGTTGAAAGGTCAAAATTCATTTAATAATTTTGGTACTGATGTAGGATGTAATTTTAAATTATTAGACCAAGAGGATGAAATAAAATTCTTCCCTAATAATGATTATTATTCTATTAATGAAGAATTCCCTTCATTTATATTCTATCCATGGGATAAAACTGTAGATAGTGATGATACTGATTTATGTGTAGAATCATTAAATAATTCTCTATTAAGAGATGATAGTTGCGGAGGTGCTAATGCATATAGTAGTCAATCAATAGTACTTAAATGGGAAGTCATTGCTGTGAATGATACACCAAGACTTGATTCAATAAGTGATTTAATTGAAAGTAGTAGTTTGGTTGAATCTTGTGATATTGAAAATGATGATGATTGTACTGAAAATCAAGAGTATCAAGTAGAAGTTAATGGGTATGATTTGAAAGATCCTGAAGATAATTTATATTATTATATCTCATCTCAGACTACTTCAAATAATGAAACTCAATCATTATTTAAAAAAATTAATTTCAGTAATGATACTTTTAATGTTGATAATCTAGTAAATCCAGGTCTTATCTTTAATGAGGAAATCATTGCAAATAATTTGTTGAAATTAGATTTAACAAATTATTCAAATGGACTTGCCAAAATAAAGATAGGGATAAGTGATAGAGAAAATTTTGATGAGGGTTTATTCGTTACTGATAGCTTTAATGTTAAGATTAACTCAGTAAATAATAGAATAAACTCATATAGTTTAGTTCAAAATTTATATGAATATGATGAATATGATAATCAGTCAATGATTGCAAGTGTTGATAATCAATACTTAATCAAATACCCGCCCTATCAATATAATGAAGTAGATTTAGATATAAATGACATTAATGAATCTAATTTTTTAGCAATTAGAGATAATATGCTTTTAAATCCTTATGAAATGAATGATTTGTATTTTAAATGGAACAGAACAACAGATGAAGGATATTATCTAGATTTTGATATTGATCCCTTATTAAATGATAATCCCTATGAGCTTTACTATAGATTAGAATTATTAGACCAAGAAAATACAGTGTTTGTTTTAAAAGATAGCATTCCTGATAGTAATTATCCTGGTCTTGATAATGCTTATATAAATGTCAAGTTGTCCTCTGGTCCATATAAAACTTATATCAATGGTGATATATATGATGCTCAAACAGATTTAAAAGCTCAGATAGATACAACTGGATTGACGATTTATAATTGGCGAGTTGTTGCTGAAAATTATGAGCAAGAAGAGATTTTAGAAAATTATGATTTTTATAATACCTCTACGCCAATTTCAGATAATTCTTATTTAGTTAATTTACATATACCTTCTATAAATTTTGATTTTGTCTTAAACGATGTGTATAATAATTATTTTGATCTTTATTTAAGTCCTATTGCATCATCATTTACAGATTTAAGTAATTTTTATAATATTAGTTTTAATCAAAATTCAGAAATTTATTTGAATTATGAGGGTGATGGAGTTATTCCAAATGAAATAAATAATGTTTCATTATTAGAATTACTTGACGATGATAATAATAATTTAAATACTCAAAATATTTATTACACAAATGGTGATTTTAATGAGTTTGGCGAATTGGCTTGGTATGCTCCCATTCAAAATGATGCTGGAACTATCAAAATAATTGTTAAAGGTATGGTTTATGATTCTATATTGCCAAATTCATATAATTCTATTGATTCAAATTCTGGGAAATTTAATATTGAATTTTATTCAGATAATAGTATGAATATTCTATTGCAAGAAGATAATAAAGATGACCTAGCTTTTAATAATGATTATAATTTATTATCAGATGTATTAGTAATAAAATCTAACAAAAATATTCTTAATTACGATATTAAAATATCTTATGATATTGCTAATATGTTAAATAATAGTATTACTTTTGCAAAGATTAATGAAAATACTATAATTCCTATTCCTTCAAGTATAGAAAATGGCCAGCTTATTGCATATACTCAAGATTTTGGCTCTTATATTGTAATAAATTCATATGATGGTAATAGTTCTGAGCAAATCCCAAATGAAGTTAGTATAATTTCTTGTTATCCAAATCCTTTTAATCCGTCAACAACAATTAGTTATATGCTTGATAATAATATAAATGTGAATTTAAAAATATATAATATTAACGGTCGAAAAGTATTTGAAAATTACAATATTAATTCGAATGCAGGGTTAAATGAATATAAATGGAATGGTGTAGATAATAATGGTAATTATTTAACATCTGGTATCTATTTTGTAATGATTGAATTTGATGATAAAATTTTAATGAATAAGGTGACATTAATAAAATGAAAAAGATATTATATATATTAATATTTTTATTTAGTTGTGATTTAGATCAACAATTTGGTGTACAGGAATTTGAAGATAGCTATAGTTATTATGATTTTATTGCCTATGGCTGGGGAGAAATTTTTAATGGAGACAAAACTCTTGCATTAGATTATTTTGATCAATCTTTAAAATCTTCTGATATTACTTATTATAATAGTGCTATTGTTGGCATGGGTTGGGCGGTTACCTATCAAGCAAATAATTTGTTAAATACTTCAGAATGCATTGATAATGTTGAAGATTGTACTGATATAGTTGATCATTACAGAGATAATGCAAAATGTTACTTTTATAAATCAACATTGAATGAAGATTTAAGTTTGCAAAATAGTACTCAAATTTTAGAATGGTGCAATCAAGATGATGTGGATATAGATGATTTATATAGTAGCGTAGATTTTATGAGTCTTCAATTAGAAGATATGGTTACATATTATACGGATTGTGTGGATGAGGATGGTAATCCTTATGTAAGCTGTTTTGAGAATTTTGTTATTGATTTGAAAGTAGGATATATATATCTAGAGTATTTATCTTATATTCAATCTATAATAGATGATTCTGTAGCAGATGAATCAACGGATGATATGATAGCTTTACTTGAACAATTTTATACTTCATATTCAACTTATGATATTATGGAAGATAAATCTAATTATACTACTGATTATACTCTTACTTACAAAAACATAGCATCATTAATCTCAACTTTATATTTAAATTCTGGTAACTATACTTCTTCATGTGAGTATGCTCAATATTCTTGTCCAGATTTAGATTGTGATGGTAATATTTTAAACCTTATTGATTGTTTAGATAGTTTTTAAAATATTCCTACATTTTGTTACACCTTTTACTCTCTGAAAAACATATATATTTCATATATTATAATTAGAAATTATGTATTTTTTATTTATAATATTATATTTATCGACTATTAACAGTGAAGAAATAAGTAGTCTTCCTCACTATTTTACTGATGAAGAATTAAAGAACAGATCTTTGATTTATTCAATGACAAGAGATACTGATCCCCCTGATACTCCTATTAGAAATATTGCTGAATTTGAACCTATGCAAGGTGTTTTAATTAGATATCCATTTGGAATATCAACTTCAATGATTCGAGAGATGGCTGAAGATGTTAAGATATATTGTTTAGTGTCTTCATCTTTGCAGAATTCAGCTTACAATTCAATGAATAATGCAGATGTTGATATGTCGAAAGTTGAATTTATTACGGGTTCTACTGATTCATATTGGACTAGAGATTATGGACCTTGGTGGGTCGTTGATGGAGATAAAAATGTTGGTATTGTTGATTTTACATATAATAGACCTAGGCCTAATGATAATCAAGCGCCAATAAAAGTTTCAAACCATTTGCAAGCACCATACTTTGCAACTGATATGATATCTACTGGTGGTAATTATATGACAGATGGTCTTGGTATTGCAGCAGCAACACATATAGCTTATACTGAAAACAATCAATGTAATACTAATGATGAAACTAGTATTCCTTTAGAAAGCTGTAATTATGTAGATAGTCAAATGAGTGATTATTATGGAATTAATCAATATCATGTTGTTGCTGATCCAAATAATGAATATATTGATCATATTGATTGCTGGGGTAAATTTTTATCACCTCAAAAACTACTAATTAGATCTGTTCCTTCAAATCACTCTCAATATAATGAATTAGAGGATGTTGTTTCTTATTTTGAATCAATATTGAATTCATATGGCGAACCATGGGAGATTTTCAGAGTATATACACCTGATGATCAGCCGTATACTAATTCATTGATTCTAAATGATAAAATATTTGTTCCTACAATGGGAAGTTCTTGGGATGATGATGCATTAAATATTTATCAAGAAGCGTTACCAGGTTATGAGGTTTTAGGATTTTCTGGCTCTTGGCAAGCAACTGATGCGCTGCATTGTAGAACGAAAGGGATTCCAGATTTAGAAATGCTTCAAATTTTTCACAATCCATTAAATGACTATATAGAACCTCAGAGTAATGGGTATCAAGTACAGGCTATTATAGATGACTTAAGTGAATCTGGGTTGATTGATGATGAAGTAAGAATCTTTTATAAAAGTGATTTTATGGACCAATTCTATCCTATAGATATGAGTGTGTGTGATATCGATATTCCTGATTGCTATCAAGCTACTATTCCTCCTCAGCCAGAAGATACAAATATTTATTACTTCATAACTGCTCGAGACTATTCAGATAGATATGAGAAATTACCAATGGCTGGATATTATGATTTCAGCGTTGTAGCAACACAATTAGTTGATGATGGTGATGTGAATATGGATGAAAATATTAATGTATTAGATGTTGTGTTAACTGTAAATTATGTATTAGGGGTAGGCGATTTATCAGATTATCAGATTCAATTATCTGATTTAAACAGTGATGCAATTGTAAATATTTTAGATATTATATTAATTGTAAATATTATATTAGAGAATTAAAATGAAAAAAATATTAATAATATTATCTTTTGTTAGTTATATGTTTTGCTTAGATCTTTATAAGGAAATTAAAATATATAATAATGATTTAAATGATCATGGTATTCTACATGTATTAGGTATTGATGTTGATCATATACATAAAACAAATGAATATATACAATTTGTTATTAGTCAATATGATTTAGATAAATTAATATTAGAAAATATTCCTTATGAAGTTATTCATGAAGATATAGAAGAATTTTATAAAAGTAGATTAATACAAAATTATTCTAGTAGAGATTTTAATTATGGATCTATGGGTGGTTATTATACATTCCAAGAAATAGAGGAAAATATTGATGAACTTATCTCTCTCTATCCAAATATAATATCTGAAAAAATTTCAATTGGTTTTTCATTAGAAGGTAGAAATATTTGGGCACTAAAAGTAAGTGATAATCCAAATATAAATGAAGGCGAACCACAAGCTCTATATACAGGGTTGCACCATTCAAGAGAGCCAATGAGTTATATGAATTTATTTTATTTTATGCATTGGCTAGGAGAAAATTACGCCTCAGATTTACTTGCTCAGCATTTGGTAAATAATAGAGAACTGTGGTTTATTCCTGCAATTAATCCAGATGGATTAGTCTATAATCAAACAATTGCACCTGATGGTGGAGGGATGCAAAGAAAAAATACAAGAGACACATGTAGTAGTACTCCTGTTGGAGTTGATCTAAATAGGAATTATGGATATTTATGGGGTTATGATAATGATGGTTCTAGTCCCGATGGATGTAGCGAAACATATAGAGGAAATAGTCCTTTCTCAGAACCTGAGACTCAAGCAGTAAGAGACTTTGTTAATCAACATGATTTTAAAATAAACTTTAATTATCATAGTTATAGTGATTTGTTAATTTATCCATTTGGATATGAATATGAAAACAATGCACCTCAAGAGGATATAGATATTTTTATCGAATATGGTGAAGACATGGTTCAATATAATGGATATACATTAGGCACTGGCCCAGATCTATTGTATCCTGTAAATGGAGATGCATGTGATTGGATGTATGGGGAGGCTAATATTTTTTCTTATACACCAGAGATTGGTGGTAACTCAGATGGATTTTGGCCACCAACTCAAAGAATTCTACCACTTGCTCAAGAAAATTTATATCCCAATCAAGTTCTTGCTTTAAATGCAGGTTCAAAATATGATGTTAATATTTCTCTAGATAGCGAAAGTTTTAATTCTAATGAGATGTATCCATTATTTATTTCTATAATGAATAGAGGATTGAGTGATTCCAATGGCTCTGTTAAGGTGGATATAATTACCTCTGAAAATATAATATTTGAGTTGGATCAAATCACATTAAATGAATTAGATTCGAGAGAGTATATTGATTTAGGAGATATATCATATTTTCAGTTAAGTAGTCAATCTTCTAACGGCTCAATTGAAACAATTACTGTTAATGTATATGATAATGATTATTATTATTATTCTGATTCTATTGAAATATTAATTGGAGAACCAATTTCATATATTTTCGATGATTTTGAATCTAATTCTTCATGGCAAGTTGGTTCATCAACTGATTTGGCTAGTGCAGGAGTTTGGGAAAGAGCAATTCCAAATCCAACATATGAAGATGACAATCAAATAGTTCAGCCAAATGAAGATCATACTGATTTTGGAAATTATTGTTATATGACTGAAAATTCAACTAATCCAGATAATGAAACTCAATCAGATGTTGATGGAGGAGCAACAACACTATTTTCTCCAGTCTTTGACTTATCAATGTATGAACAAGCATTAGTTTCTTATTGGAAATGGTATACTAATAATTTGGGGAATAATCCTGGGTCTGATTATTGGAAAGTAGATGTTAGTAATGATGAAGGATTATCTTGGATTTCTCTTGAAAATACCAATTCATCTAATAATTTTTGGAAATTCAAACAATTCTTAATATCAGATTATGTAACATTAACAGATAAGATACAATTTAGATTTATTGCTGAAGATATTTTTAATAATGGAGATGTAGGTTCAGGAGGATCTTTGGTTGAAGCTGCCTTAGATGATTTTAGGATTTCTATCTTTGAGAATGATAATCAATGTAGTCTTGGAGATATTAATCAAGACGCTTTAGTTAATGTAGTAGATATTGTTCTTTTAGTAAATATAATAATTAGTGATGAAAGCGTAGATGATTATTTATGTTCTTCTGATTTTAATGAAGATAGCTTGATTAATATTCAAGATATAATTCTATTAGTCTCGTTGATATTAAACTAAACACCTTTTTTATCTTTATCCCATATTTCTTTATGTAATTGTATCTGAAATCTGATTTTTAAATTATCTTTTAGTATCCAATTAATAATTTTTTCTTTATCTATTTTATCATGAACCGGTGAAATCAATAGTAAACATTTTTTTTCAAGGTTATGCTTTTTAATTATTTTTTTTACCCAATCATAATCTGTTTTGTTTCCAATTACAAATTTTATTTCATCTGTTTTTTTTATGTAGTCTAAATTATCCCACAAATTTTTACTCTCCATATTACTTGAAGGGCATTTTAAATCTAGAATAATGTGAGTATTTTTTGAAATATTTTTAATTGGTAATGAGCCACCCGTTTCGATTAAAACTTTTTTATTATTTTTTTCTAGTTGATTAATTAATTCTATGCAATTTTTTTGAAGTAGTGGTTCCCCTCCAGTTATTTCAACCAAGTTGCATTTATATGAGTTCACTTTTCTTATAATTTCTTTGATGCTTATATCTTTTCCTTCATAAAACGCATATTCAGTATCACAATAAGAGCATCTAAGATTACAGTAAGTTAATCTTATGAAAACACAAGGTAAGCCTGAGTAGGATGACTCTCCTTGGATGCTGTAGTAAATTTCATTTATTTTTAAATTCATTAGTACAATAAAATTATTTTAATGGACATATAAATTTATTAAGTTAAAATGAATTCTGCTTAACATATTTTATTAATTTAAAGGAAAATAATGGAAAATAATTTCCCTAAATTGTTTATTCCTGGACCTACTCATGTATCAAAAGATATATTAGAGGAATTATGCACAGATCAAATTGGACATAGAACTCCGGAAATCTCAGATTTAATTGGTTTTATTGTAAATGGAATAAAGGAAATTCTTTATACAAAGAATAAGATTTATTTGGTATCGCATGCAGCAACTGGCTTATGGGAAATGGGAACGAAAAATTCAGTTAAAAAAGGTATCCTTCATTGTGTAAATGGTGCATTCAGCTCAAAATGGGCATTATCTTCTTCGATGTGTGGGTTTAATACAGATATTATTGATTATGAATGGGGGAATGGAATAAAAGTAGATGATGTAGATGAATATCTATCATCAGGGAATTATGATGTTTTTGCTATGGTTCATAATGAAACATCAACAGGTGTAATGAGTAATCTTGAAGAAATATCTGAATTATTAAAATCAAAATATCCAGATGTTCTATGGCTTGTTGATGCTGTAAGCTCAATGGCTGGAGTTAAAATAGATGTTGATAAATTAGGAATAGATTTTTTGCTTTCCTCAACTCAAAAAGCTTGGGGTTTACCTGCTGGTTTTTCGATTTGTTCAGTATCTGAAAGATTCTTAGATACATCAAAAACAATAGAAAATAAAGGTTATTTCTTAGATGTTGAAGTGTATGATAAATATATTAATAAATTACAAACACCAACAACTCCTTCAATACCGCATATGTTTGGACTTAAAAAAGTAATTGAAATAATAAAAAAAGAAGGTCTAAATAATCGATGGAATAGACATATTGAAATGGCCAAGTACACTAGAGATTGGGCCTTTAATAACGGGCAAGAATTGTTTCCTGAAGAAAACTATGAGTCTTATACATTGACCTGTATTAAGAATATAAAAGGTTGGGACATAAATAGTATTAATGAAATATTATTAAAAAAAGGTTTTAGAATGGATCGGGGTTATGGTGCTTTAAGAGGAAAAGTATTTAGAATCCCACATATGGGTAATATATATATGGAAGATTTGAAAGAATATTTAAACGTATTTGATGAGGTTTTATGTCAGTTAAAATATTAGTTACAGACCCTTTATCTGATAAAGGAATTGAGTTATTAAAAAAATCAACATTTGAAGTTATTTATAAACCAGATGATTCAATTGATGATATTTCTCTTGTTTTGAATGATATCGATGGCTGGATTATTAGAAGTGGTACTACAATATTAAAAGAACATATTTTAAAAGCTAAAAAATTACAAATTATTGGTAGAGCAGGTGTTGGAACAGATAATATAGATATTGAGTCTGCTACATTAAATGGAGTTGTTGTTATGAATGTTCCAGATGGTAATACGGTTTCAGCTGCGGAGCATACTATGGCAATGATATCTGCTTTATCACGTAATATTCAGCTTGGACATATGGGTTTAATGAATGGTAGTTGGGATAGGCATAAATTAGTAGGTAATGAATTAAGAAGAAAAACACTAGGAGTAGTTGGATTAGGTAAAATTGGTAGAGAGGTTATAAAAAGAGCTTTATCATTTGAAATGGATATTTTGGGTTTTGATCCATATGTAAGCCAAGAGCATTTTGATGAAACTGAAATAAAGGTTGTTTCTATCGATGAGTTGACTAGGAATAGTGACTATATAAGTTTACATGTGCCTTTAAACGATGCTACAAGGGATTTATTTGATTTAGAAAGAATGAAGATGATGAAAGAATCTTCAAAGATTATTAATGTTGCAAGAGGTGGAATAGTTAATGAAAAAGATTTAGCTATAGCTTTAAATAATGGTCTAATCTCAGGTGCTGCAATAGATGTTTTTTCTAAAGAACCGATAGACAAAGAGCATGATTTATTAACTGCAGATAATATCCTTTTGACTCCACATTTAGGAGCATCTACTTATGAGGCTAAAGAGGGAGTTTCACTTGGTATTTGTCAGCAAATGGTTGAATATTTTATCAATGAAAAATTATTAAATGTTTTAAATGTTCCTGTTTCAGATTCAAGCCTATTAAAAAGAATGGCTCCATTTTATAAATTAACTGAAAAGATGGGAAGTATATTATATCAATTATCATCATCACCAATAAAAAATATTAATGTTACGTGCTATGGTTCAGCTGAAGATAGTAAATCTATACTTACAGTTTTATTAAAATCAGTTCTAGGTGGGATTGTAGATAGTAGAATTAATATGATTAATGCAGATTACATAGCAAAAGAAAGGGGAGTTTTGTCATCTCATAGTTATAAAACAGAAGATGTTGCATACTTAAATTTAATTATATGTGAGATTGTGACAGAAGATGGCATTTTTGAAATTTCTGGAAGTGTTTTTGATAAAAATCATATTAGAGTGGTTAATATTATGGGGTTTAATATTGATTTAAATCCTGAAGGGAATATGTTGTTTATAATCAATAATGATACTCCGGGTGTTGTTGGAAAAATTGGCTCTTTATTAGGGGAGTATCAAATCAATATTGCAAGTTATTTACTTGGCAGAGTTGATAAAAGTAAAGATGCTTATGGTGTAATTAAATTAGATGCCCCTTTAAACAATGATGTCCTTGATAATCTCAAAAAATTAGAAGAAATAGTTAATCTTTGGCAAATTAACGTTGAGTAAGATTGATAAAATTGTAGGTTACTTATCTAAAGTTGATTTAGAAAAGAATAAAACTTTTATAAAATATCTTAATTTATTAAAAAGGAAATCACGTAAAGTTTCAAATCTAAGTTCAAAAAAAATAGAAATTGAAAAAACGAAATTAGATTTGCTTAAATTGTATTATAAATTAGGTAAATATGTATCAAAGAAAAATTATAACGAAAAGATATCTGACTTTTCTTATGATGATGAATATCAAAGCATAAATAAAAATATTAATAAATTAAAGCAGTATATTGAAAAAATAGAATCTAAAATTGATTAAAAATCTCTCCTATTTTAATCTTTGAAATAGATATTTTTATGGTTAATTTTTACTCGGTTAAAATTTCATTTTATAAGTGCTAAATTTTTTTAAAAAATATAAACTCATACTTATTGATAAAGATAAGACATCTGTTAAAGAGATTAATTCTCAAAGATTGTCTCTTTTATTTTTATCGGCATTTTTATTGTTTTTATTGTTTTTCTCTATTTTATTTTTTTCAACAGATTTTAATAATTTTATTACCTTAAGATCAATTCAAAACCATAAAGATGATAATAAAGATTTACAGATGATTGTTGATAAACAAAGCAATAAGATTTCTTTGTTGTTAGAAGAAATTGAACTTTTAAATATAAGAGATAATAATATAAGAAAGTTATTAAAGTTACCAGAAATTAATGACGATGTTAGAAAGCTTGGTGTTGGTGGAAGTTCGTCTAATAAAGATGATAAATTTAATGATCTAGAGTATTTACTACCTAAAAGTATAGATTTATCTGAATTGAATAATAATATTTCATTTTTACAACGATCTATTAATTTAGGGAAACTGAGTTATAATGAAATTGAAGATAAAGCTAATTCTGAATTTAATTATTTTACTCATTACCCTGCTATAAAGCCTGTTAGTAGAGATGAAAGTAAAATGACATCTGGATATGGTTATAGATATGATCCATTTACTAATAAAAAAAAATTACATGAAGGTGATGATTTCTCTGCTAAAAGAGGTACAAAAGTTGTTTCTACAGCTGATGGAATAGTAAAAACTTCTAAATATTATGGTTCATTTGGCCATTATATCGAAATTGATCATGGAAATGGTTATATAACTTGCTATGGCCATTTGCATCAAAGAAATGTAAAAAAAGGTGAGAAAGTTGAGAGAGGTCAGTTTATTGGACAGGTCGGGAATACAGGCAGATCTACAGCTCCTCATTTACATTATGAAATTAAATACAAAAATAAAAGACTAGATCCTTCTGACTTTTATTTTGATTTGTCATTATAGATGCTGAAAAATTCAAATATATCATCTGATTTATCTGATAATAAAGTTATTAGTTCTCTTACTTATTTTATTGAAACATATGGCTGCCAAATGAATGTTTCTGATTCAGAATTAGTTAGTAATGAATTAGAAAAAATTGGTTATACTCGGTCTGAGAAAATAGAAGTAGCTGATTTAATTTTACTTAATACTTGTTCTATAAGAGAAAAAGCAGAAGAAACTGTACATAATAGATTGGATAGTTTGCATTATTTAAAAAAAAACAATCCAAAATTATTGATTGGTGTTATTGGATGTATGGCGCAAAACTTGAAAAACGAATTACTAAGTTCAAAACCATATATTGATATAATATTAGGTCCAGACTCCTATAGAAAAATATCAAATATTATATTTGATAGAAATAATCAAATAGATCATATCGTTGATACTAAATTATCTAAATATGAAGTGTATGAGAACATGTTTCCATCAAGAAAATCCGGTGTTAATGCTTGGGTTTCTATCATGAGAGGCTGTGATAAATTTTGTACATTTTGTATAGTTCCATTTACTAGGGGGAGAGAAAGAAGTAGAGCTATTGATAGTATAGTTGAAGAAATAAATTTAGCTGTTAAGCAAGGATTTGTTGAAATTACTTTATTAGGTCAAAATGTTAATTCTTATAAAACTCCTAGCGGTGATTTTCCTGTTTTATTAGAACGAGTTGCTAATATTAAAGGTGTAAAAAGAATTCGTTATACATCTCCTCATCCTAGAGATATCAATGTGGATTTATTAAAAGTAATGAAAAAATATGATAATATTTGCAATAATATTCATCTTCCATTACAATCTGGCTCTACTAAAATTCTTAAAACTATGAATAGGACATACACAAAAGAAGAGTTTTTAAATCTTGCTAAAATTATAAAGGAATATCTTCCTAATTGTTCTATTACTACTGATATAATAGTTGGTTTTCCTGGAGAGAATGATTTTGATTTTAATGAAACACTTGAAGTAGTTCAGCAAGTTGAATTTGATTTTTCTTATATGTTTAAATATTCTTCAAGGCCTGGAACAAAGGCAGCGCAATATACTAATCAAATAGATGAAGATATAAAACAAAAAAGATTAGAGGAATTGATTAAATTACAAAATAATATTAGGCTAAAGGTTAATAAGTCTAAAATAGGAAAAGTAGAAAAAGTATTAATAGAAAAAAATAGTAAAAAGTCTGATTTGTTTTGGTCAGGCAGAACTGATGGAAACATATGGACTGTTATAAAAAAAACAGATGAAAAAATTAAAGATATCGTAGATGTTTTAATAACAGATGCAAAAGGTGTGACTTTGTTTGGTGAAAACATTAATAATAGGGGTCAAATTTCATGAAATTATTAAAGTATATTTTTTTTACAATCATTTTAATCTCTTGTATTTTTTTTATTATTCAATTAGATCAGTTAAATACAGTAAATCAAGAGCCAATTAAAATAAAAATTCCTTATATAAGCGCTATAGATCCTTCAAATGATGGAGTTAAGGTTTGGGAAGCAATTTTACTTTCAGTTTCTATGGGAGTATTTATTGGGTTTCTAATTGCTTTATACCAAATTATTTCTCAAACATCGGAAATAATGTCTTTAAAATCCAAAATTAGAAGATTAAATCATGAGTTAGATAATCTAAGAAATCAATCAATTGATGATGATATAGATATAAAAGATGAAATTAGCATGGAAGAAGATTTATAATCTATGTTTTCAATTCTTATTTTAATTCCAATTATTGGTTTAGGTATTTATTTTCTATACTATAGAAAATTAAAACCACATAAAGTTAATAATATAAGAGAAATGTATGCTGAGGGATTAGATATGCTAGTTTCAGGTAAAAGGATATCAGCTTATAAGAATTTTAAAAATATTATTGATGAAGATTCTAATAATATAAAAGCTTATTTAAGATTAGGTCAAATTTTGAGAGAAGGTGGTAATGCTGTTAAAGCACTTAAAATACATAAAAGTTTATTGCTTAGAAAAAAAATGACAACTTATGAAAGTATTGAATTGCATAAAAATATAGCTATGAATTATTATTCATTAGATAATTTAGATAAGTCAATTTTAGAGGCTGAAAAAATATTAAAAATTGAAAAAGATAATGAATGGGCAATTCATCATTTAATTTCTTTATATAAAAAAAATAATGATTGGATGAAGGCTACAGAATATCTTAAGACATATTTTAATGTGGTTGGCAATAGAGATAATCATAAATTAGCATTATATAAAATTCAAAATGCAAGAATAGAAATTGAAAATAATAACTTTGAAAAAGCTAGAGAAATACTTGAAAGAGCTTTAAATATAGAAGATGATTTAGCTATTGCTTATTATTATTTAGGTAAAACTTATTCAAAAGAAAGTAGCTTGATATATGATAAAGCTGTTGAGTTAGAAAAAAATGGTTTGAATAGTATTAGTGATAAAGATAATTACAATCAATATGTTACAGATGCAAAAGATGCTTTGTCAAAGGCAATTCCAATGTGGATTCATTATTTAGAAATTAATCCTCAACAATCATGGTTTGTTATTCCCTTATTAAAAGATGCCTTATTCTCATTAGACAGATATTCAGAGTTAGAAGATATTTTCTATAAATTATCTGAAAAATTCCCCGATAGTATAGAAATTTTAGCAGCTTTAGCAGATTATTACTCAAATAAAGGTAATTTAGATAAAGCTATAGATATAATAGAAAAGGCATTAAGCCAAAATAAGGATTCTATATTAGTTAAATTAATCAAATTTAAATTAAATATTCAAAAAAACTCTCAAAATATCTCTTTGAATGATATCGATGATATTATATCATTTATTCTAAAAGATACTGCTTACCAGATGATAAATGATCAATCTTCAAATTCAGATATAAAATGGCTATTTAGCAATGATAAAGATATTTCATAATTTTTTTTCTTATATATTTTTTATTATTTTATTTAGTTTTGCTATTTTAGATGATAAATCATTAGAAGAATCCATCGATTATATTCTAGATGGTAATTATATCTATAAAGATAAATATATAAGTAATAAAAATAGTGAAAGCTTATATTATAATTCTATATATAATATTTTATCTGAAGATAATCCAAAAAATAATTATTTAAATGGACTAATAGAATATGATGGAAAAAAATCTACTGAATTTTTTGAAAGCTTTTATAAAGTAAATCCTAATAATGAATATGCAGATGACGCTGTAGTAAAAATTGCTGAATATTATTATTCTAGTGGTCTTTATATAAAGTCAAGTGAGTGGTATAGGAAGATACCTTTTGAATATACCGAATCACAACATTTAGATAAGTCAATTGCATATTTTTTAAATTCGTTATTAATTGCTGGACATAAAGATACTGTAAATTATTATATGGGGATTTTTAAAGATAAGTATCCCAAATTAGATTATTCTAATGAATATTTATTTGAAAATGAGATGAAAAAAAATCCAAATCCATATAAAGTTAAATCAAAAAAAATTGATAAAAATTATTTTTCTGTTCAGATAGGTTCATTTAAAAATTATGAATTAGCAAAAAATAAAAAAAAGATGTTAAATGGTGAAGGGTTTTTATCAAGAATTGAAGAAGTATCTGTTAATGGACAAATTTTTTATTCAGTAAGGGTTGGATTGTTTGATTCTTTAAGATTAGCTAAAAAAGAGCAGGTTAGATTAATTTCTAGAATTGGTATTTATGATTCAATCATTATTGAAATTAAGTAGTTATGGAAGCGAATGTGTTCCTGGTGGACACCACGGTCTTCAAAGCCGTTGTTCTGGTGAATAACTGGAAGGTGGGTTCGATTCCCACACGTTTCCGCAAAAAATAGTACTCATGTCTAAATATATATCTTATATAATTAAGTTTACCTGGTTTATTGTTTTTTTATTAATTGTTTTTATAGATAGAGAAAACAGTATTCAAAAATTTTCGACAATAGCTATCTTGTTGTTTATTTCTATTATCACAGTTATCAGATCACTTAATTCTAGAAATGAGTGGAGAGAAATAATAGAAGATGGTGATGTTGAAATTAAAGAAAAAATTAGTTTTGATGACTAGGTTAAGGTGTTCCTAATACAATATTTGTTAAACTAACGATATCTAAAATATTAATTATATTATCAGAATTCATATCAGCATTTTCATTATAATCAGTATTACCTAGGATGATGTTTACCGTTGAGATTATATCTAATATATTAATCAATCCATCAAGATTTAAATCGCCCAAAAGTACTTGGGTATCAAAATAATCATAACCATATTTTTGTGCTCTAGCAACCATTTGATTTTGTGAACCAGGATGAGTGTAGGTCCATATAACATTTCCATCGGATGTTACTTCAAACATATAAGAGTCATCTGCAACAGTTACTAATGTATTACCATTTGGTTGTCTAAAAGCTCCAGATTGAACATCTGAGAAAAAATTACTTTGATATAACCATTCCCATGATTCAGGACCATAGGGTTGATTGTTTTCTAAATCATAAGTACCATTCGTATTGATAGGGGTAGAAAATTCTAAAGCAGCTGAATTATTATTAGTGTGTTGATTATTATATAATATCAGATTTCCTTCACCTGGATATCCCCGAGGAATCCAATTAACACTATGTTGACTATCTAGTATTTGATCAGAGCTATTCCCTCTATCATAATTTGCAGGGTTTCCCCATCTATATAAAAAATCACCACCCATACCTGAATTACCCCCAGAATGAGAAGCAGCTTCTTCTGTAGTAGTGCTATGATCAATAATATATATTTCGCCCATATGTCTTGAAGACATAACTATTTGATCTAAATCAGCATTGTAATCTATGGCATTAATATGTATCCAATCTCCATTAGCATTACCACCAGGACCACCATTGCTTCCAACTGAGTTGCAATTTATATCCATAAGTTCTGGATGTTCAGATATGATACCATATGTAGCATCATATTGTGTGCCTCTATCTTGAACTAAATGATCCCATAAATGCCATTCCCAAACTATAGTTGCTTCACCAGTTGTTAAGTTAGGTTCAATTTCAAATATTGCTGTTGACCACATTTGATTTAATGAATTATTAACTGAAGTTCTGCCATAAGAGCTCCAATCAGATTGATATTTTCTTTCCCAAGCTACTAAAATAATATTACCATTTGGCAAAACGTCAATATCATGATGATGTTGATATGTTTGATTTGATACTTCATGAGACCAAAGTAAATCACCTGCCCAATTATATATTTCTACTCTACCACCAACACCTCCAGATTCCATTGTTGGATTATTAACTCTGCAAGGATAATATAACAAAGTATTTTCAAATCCAGGTTCATCTCCTGGATGTAAA
>MDSW01196310.1_pt1 | contig 50582 bp, 46 predicted proteins | sample 811171 | NCBI WGS metagenome assembly MDSW01 (sample SAMN05326641, study PRJNA326480) | marine metagenome | isolation source: seawater | place: Atlantic Ocean: North West | collected 2012
ATGGTTTTTCCTGTACTTTTCAGTATTTGGATAGTGTGGGGCGCAGATTGTTTGATTTTGTCGGTTAGAGTTATGAACCCTGCAAATTCGTTGTTTATCGATAAATAGACTCTAGTTTCAATTGTGTCCAATTCAGGTACATCAAGATTGATTGACTGCATTAAGTTTTGATTTCCTAGGACAATTGATTTGCTATCTTTTCTTGCGGTTACTCCCAGTCCGGGATAGTTTTTAAATTCTGTGACATCTTCTAGAATAATGTTTCTTGATTTTGCATGCTGCACTATAGCTTTTGCTATGGGGTGTTCTGAGTAGTTTTCAAGTGAAGCGGCGATTTTGAGGAAGTTGTCTACTGGTAAGGAAATAGGTTCAATTGATGAAACTTCGAGTTCTCCTTCCGTAAGTGTGCCAGTCTTATCAAACACAATTGTGTCAATATGTTTGAGTTGTTCTAAAGTTTCTGCATCTTTTATTAATATACCTAATTGTGCTGCTTTCCCAGTACTGGTGACTATAGCGGTTGGCGTAGCTAATCCTAACGCGCATGGACACGCGATTATTATTATCGATATGAATGTTGTAGACGCGATTATCCATTGAGGTGAAGGTCCAAATAAGCCCCAGCCCAGGAATGCGAGTAGTCCTAGTAATAATATCGATGGCACGAAAACGGACGATATTTTGTCTGCCAGAATTTGAACTGGTGCTTTAGATCCTTGGGCGCGTTCTACTAGAGAGATTATTTGCGATAACATAGAATCAGCTGTGTTTTTGGTTGTAATTACTGTAATGGAACCGTCAAAGTTTATCGTTCCTGTATAAACTTGTGATTTGGGCCCCTTGTCTTGAGGAACTGATTCCCCTGTTAGGATCGATTCATCTATACTAGTGAATCCTGAAAGAATAACTCCGTCTACGGGTACAATCTCACCGGGCCTGATTAATATGACATCGTCAATTTCTATTTCGTTTATCTGCACTTCTATTTGATGATCGTTTCTTAATAAAGTTGCGGTAGTAGGCCTCAATTGAATAAGTTGCCTGATTGACTGAGATGTTTTAACCATAGCAATTGTTTCTAGATATTTGCCTAAGAGTATTAATGTGATGATCATAGTTGAGGTGTCGAAAAATAAATATGAAGGAAATAACTCGGAAATGGAGGGGTCTATCAAGGGAGTATTAAGGATAGTTATGAAAACACTGTATCCGTACGCTACACTCGTGCCAATGATAATTAGACTATTCATGTTCGGGGCTAAAGCTATTAAACTTCGAATCCCTGAAGTATAAAAACTATAACCGCACCAGAATTGAATTACGGTTGCTATTACCAAACAATACACTTCTAGAAACGGAACGTTAGAGGTTATGGCATGCCAAGGTAGGAAATGCATACTCGTTAAGAAAATGAACATGCTTCCTAAAAATGAAACAGTTAATCTGTTTTTGATTCTCTGCAATTCTTCGTTTTTGTTAAGTCGGTCTATTTCTTGGCTGTAAGTTCCTGGCGTGTTTGCTGAGTATCCTGCCTCGGTGATTGCGGCAATAAAGTTAGATGATTCTATGGAGTCAGTTGCGACATATTCTATGTTTGCCCGTTCTGTTGCTAAATTGACATTAGCTTCAAGTGTGTTGGGAATATTTCGGATTGCTGTCTCAACATGATTAACGCACGCGCCACAGGTCATGCCTGAAATGTTTAGGGTAAGGGTTGTGGATTTAATAGCGTACCCAGCTCGCTCGATTCCGATTCTTAGACTAGATAGGGATAAGAACCTTGCGTCGTAGCTTATATAGATGCCGTTGTTATTTGTTTCTGCCTCAACAGATTGAACGCCAAGGATTGAACGGAGATTTTGTATAAGATCGCTTCCGGTGTTGTTTGAAATATCTTGCACTAAGGGGATATTTATAGTTGTTAAGCTGGAATTCATGTAGTAACTCTTCAAATGTTAGACAAACTAATACTTAATATGTACCATACCGTAAATTGATAACCTTTGTATATTATATACAAATACTGAATAACATAGATAACTAAAGGGATAGGAGCAGCATGACCTCAAGAATACATTACGCATGGATTGTCGTTTTTTCAGCGGCTATCATGCGTCTTTCAGCTTCTTCATTTCGTACTGCTTCTAGCATTTTAATCCCGAGAATTGTTGAAACTTTTGGATGGAGCTATGGAATGGTGGGTTATGGATTCGCTATACAATGGATAGCTTCAGGTTTATTTGGCCCTACGGCTGGCTGGATAGGGGATCGATTAGGATTCCGGAAAGCTTTGTTAGTCGGTACTGCTATTTTTGTGGTTGGAATGGTTCTTACATCGACTATGCGTACTTTGTGGGAATTTTATTTTTATTTTGGCATCATTGTGAGCTTGTCGATGGCTATATTCCAAGTTCCGTTAACCGTAGGAGTTTCTGTTTGGTTTAAAAAACATCTAGGTATAGGGATGGGAGTTTTACAGTCTTCTCAAGGCTTGGGACCCGTTGTAGCAGCCCCTATCGTTTTATATATATTAAGTTTTGAACAATTGGGATTGAGAGGAGCTTTTTGGTTGCCGGGAATAGGCGGAGGGATTGTTTTGCTGTTGGCTATTATGCTTTACAGAAATCACCCAAGTGATGTCAATGTCAGGCCTCTTGGAGCAGATCCAGACGATCCTATAGAAATTCCATCTACTGGCAATGAAGCAAAAATACGTTCTACGGTGTTCCTTAGAAGAGCACAAAAAACGAATGCTTTTTGGAATCTTATAGGAATCCATTATTGGGGATGTGCGGGTCACTCAATTATTGTGGTGTGGCTAGCATCAATAGCTGAACATAATGGATTAAGTGCAGTGCAAGCAGCGGCTGTTTTTATAGTGATGTCCGTATCAAGCACGTTGACCCGATTTGGCTCACCTATATTATCTGATTTGCTAGGCAGTAAATTGATTATGGGATTATGTTTTCTATTACAGGTGCTGCCTATCATAATCTTATTATTGGGTCCTGATCTTTGGATGTTTTACATATTTGCTGTGTTATTTGGAATAGGCTTTGGCGGAGAAATGAGCTCTTTCCCTATAATAAACCGCCAGTACTATAAAGGTGCTCCAGTTGCACGAACTTACGGGTACCAGATGATGGGTGCAGGAACAGGTATGGCTTCCGGTGCTATGATTGGTGGGTTTCTACGAGACTTAACTGGGGATTTTGATGCTACTTTGATAGTTTCTATGGCATTTAGTCTTATGGGGGTTGTATCAATTATGTTGCTCCCATCTACCAAGAAAGAGCAAGTAGCGGACTGGGAGTCATATTTGCCCGAGGCAACATCGGCAGAAACTACTGTTTAATAAGACACAGGAGATGTTATGTTAGATTTAGCAATTAAAGGTGGGACCGTCGTAACTCCTTGGGGATCTGGGTTATGGGATGTTGGAATTATAGGTGAAAAAATAGTTAATGTTTCTCTTCCTGGTTCTATCAATGAAGAATCTCACAGAATACTTGATGCTTCAGGCAAAATAGTCGTTCCTGGCGGTATAGAGCCCCATGCTCATATATCTGCTCCTATCATGGGGCATGACGAAAGAACCGCTCCCCCAGAAGATGTTAGTCGTGCGTCAATATTTGGTGGAACTACGAGTATATTAGACTTTGCGATTCAATACCCCGGCATAAGTATTGAGCAAGCTTTAGCAGAAAGACATCAAGAATGGACAGGGAAATCTTACGCAGATTATTCTCACCATTTGATGTTGCTGGGTGAAATTCCAGATAGGATCATGGGTGGACTACATGAATTTATAGAAGAAGGATTTGCTACAGTTAAGATTTTCACTACTAATATTAGGCCTCCAGAGATGGCAGGAGAACCCAGAATGGTAAAGATGGGTCATCTTCATGATTTAATGGAAACGATTCACCGAACAGGGGCTATGTTGATGGTTCATTCTGAAGATGATGATATGGTTCAGCATATGTATGAAAAACTGGCTCGAAATGAAAATACAGAATGGTGGAATATGCATTTGGTTCATAGTAACGAATCAGAAGATGTATCCTTTCGGAGAGTTATAAGGGTTTCCGAATGGACAGGTTCTCCAGTGTACTTTGTTCATGTAAGCGCTAATGAAGGATTACTAGCGGTGAGAGAGGCGAGATCAAAAGGCATGCCTATATATGGAGAAACTTTACATAATTATTGCTGCTTCAATGCGGATAACTATAAAGAAGAATTTGGCATGAAATATCACACTTATCCATCATTAAAGTCGGAATCAGATAGGCAGTCATTGTGGAGAGGATTAGTAGATTATGGGCTAAGCACTGTTGCTACAGATGAATATTGCACAAACTGGAACCTTAAAATTGAAGGTAAAAAAGTGTCAGATGTTACTGGAGGCCATAACGGTATAGAAACACGAATGGGTGTTACATATAGTGAAGGGGTTAGCCGGCAAAAGATGTCATTGGAGAGATTTGTGGAAGTTACTTCTAGTAATGCTGCAAAAATAATGGGTATGTATCCCCAGAAAGGGGTAATAGCGCCTGGATCAGATGCTGATATCGTATTAATTGACCCTTCTTTTGATAAAAACTTGGAAATGAGTGACTTCCATATTAGTGATTACAGTATATGGGAGGGATTTCATGCTCAAGGATGGCCGGTAACTACTATACTGAGGGGCACTATAGTAGTAGAAGACAGAAAATTGGTAGATGATCGGAAATTAGGTAGATTGGTCAAAAGGAAAATTGCATCTACCGTGTTGAATCGTCCTGTTTGCTGAATTATTAAGGATAACAGAGTTATTATCCAATACCGACAATGTTTATATCGGTTTTATTCTGAACGGAACTCCATGAATTCCATTATTAGCAAACCCTCTAAAATTCCATTCGGGTTTTAGAGGCTGTATATTACCTTCTGAATCTGATGCTCGAGATTGGGCTATATAATATCCGGGACTGGCATCATTAATTGTATATTCCCAGGAAGTCCAATGTCGTGGCTGATCATTTTCTTGAAGTGTTGCAGCATGCCACGTTTGACCCTCATCTAATGTGATTTCTACGCTACTTACACTTCCAGCGCCTGTCCATGCTTTACCTTTGATGGTAACAGGGCAATCAGCAAAACTTTGTCCCCTGTTCGGGGCAGTTATCAAAGATTTAACTTGCATTGTAGTCACCCTTTCAGGCTTGTCAGATGCTAGGTCTCCGAGTTTTTGGTAAACGTAGTACTCGCTTTGATGAAATCCATAATAGGCTTTTGACAATAACCGGATTTCGGTCACCCATTTTACTGAAGCCATTCCATACCATCCGGGAACGATTAATCTTAACGGATACCCATGGGAGGCCGGTAAAGGCTCACCATTCATTGAGTGTACTAGTTGAATTTCTGGTAGTAATGCTTTTTCAATGGGGAGGCTTGCTCCAAAGTTTTCGTTTGAGTTAGTGCTTGGATTAATGTTGGTATCTGCTCCTATGAACGCTATTTCGACACAATCGTCTAGGTCTAGGCCCTCTATTATTTGAGAGACGGAAACCCCTGTCCACGAAGCTGAGCTAACCCCGCTGTTGTCCCATAAAAGCCCTTCTACAGGAGGTTGTATGGCTGCACGACTGTTGCCAGCACATTCTAATACATTCTTAAATTCTGTAGACGGCATGGATAAAATTTGGTCGTAATTCAATGATTTTATGCAAGTGTCATCGCAAAAAATATCGAGCTTCCACGTGTTCATGTTTATTATTGGTTGAGTAGAATGGCTTCGGACAAAGAAATTGTCATTTGGGATAGTATCACCATTCATGGATTCCACTTGTAGTCCGATCACTGATGGATCGGTAGATAATTGTGTGTTTTTTAGTGGTTCCGTTGCCATTTTATCTGTCTCCTTGTAATTTGTGGCTGATTTAGAAATTAAAAGACCCGCGTTAAAACGCGGGTCTGCATGCTATGTTCCGTAAAGATCTGAATTACAACAACATCCATTAACTGCAGGTTGAGCTGCGGGTGAATAATTCTGAGTATCCAAGGCTAAACTTATTAATGTTATCAGTGATTTGTATTCTAGATTACTCATAATGGTCGTAGTTTATCATTCCGATCCGTAGTAATCTAGTGCTGCCAAAGTCTTGCATAATATGGGAAATAATCAGCAATGTGTTGGCGTTCTGAAGGTTTTTTTTGTATAGTATTTGTTTTGCAATGTTAAAGGATATGAATTGGCTAAATTGAATTTTTTAAATGTGCGCCGTTCTAGAGAGAAACCAATTTTTTACGGTTGGTGGATCGTAGCTACTGGGTTGCTTGGTATTACTGTCAAACAAGGTTCTTTCAACAAAAACTTCACGATGTATGTTCCGTTGCTTACTAAGGAATTAGGTATAGGAGTAGCTGCTATTTCATTTGCAGATATGCTTGGACGGATGACTGCTGGATTTATGGCCCCATTATGGGGGTATTTGACTGATAAATTTGGCTATAGAAATATGTTGATTTTTGGGGGATTAACCTCGGGCCTAGGTTTTATATTGTTGGCCAGAGTAAACAGTTATTTCACATTTACTTTGGTCTTGGTGGGATTGATATCCTTGGGAGTTCGTGCGGGTTATAACAATGCCTCAATACCTGCAATAAATGCTTGGTTTAGGAAACATAAAGGATTAGCAATGTCTATTGTTTCTACAGGGAATGGCATTGGCGGGTTATTTGCGCCATTAGTAGGATTCATGATTCTGTCTCTAGGGTGGAGGCGTTCGGCATTTGTGACAGGACTTTTCATAATAGCCATTATGAGTACCTCGTCGTGGATAGTTCGTCAATCTCCAGAGTCTATGGGACTGCATCCAGATGGTGAAGATCCAGATGATGTCGAAGATTCTTCGATTATCACAACGGAACCAGATAACCGAGTTGTGCAACGTGACTTCAGCGTTAGAGAGGCGATGACAACTTTTGCCTATTGGCAACTGGTGATAGCAGTTGGATTTAGGAACACGGTCCATGCCGGGATTGCTTTTTTGATGGCACCTGTGATGATTTGGTTCTTGCAAGGCGGAGGGCGAGATGAGACAGAAAGTTACATAATCGCTGGTTTCTTTATGCTTATCTTTTCTCTGGGAACTTTATTTTTGAATCCTATGGTGGGATGGATTGGGGATCGTTGGCATAAAAATAGAGTGAGTGCATTATGTATGATTACGGGTGCCCTTTCGATATTAGCCCTTTTGGATCATAGCGGTTCTTTATGGAAGTTGGCTATTTTTGCACTTATGCTTTCTTTGGCTGATGCCGCAAATCCATTGGCCTGGGCTATTTTAGGAGATTTTTTTGGACGGAAAAACTTCGCTACCTTGCGTGGCTGGCAGCACCTTCCAGATCAATTGATGTCTATGAGCACTCCAGTCTGGATGGGACTTATTTACGATAAAACAGAAAGTTACTATTGGGCTTTGATTCTATGCATAATGATATACATTTTAGCGGCAGGTTCATATTGGACTTTAAAAGCTCCCAAATTGCCGGGAACATCTTAGAATATCATTACTAAAAGGTTAAGGTTAATCATTGAATTCGGATATAGAAAAAAAACCAAATTCACCTAACCCACGAATATATTATGGTTGGTGGATTGTTTTGGTTAGTTTACTAGGGATTACTGTCAAAATTGGTGCTTTCAATAGAAATTTCACTATATATGTAATACCTATACGTAAAGAATTAGGCATAGGAGTTTCTTCTATAGCATTTGCGGATATGTTGGGTAGATTAACTGCGGGGATTGCAGCTCCCATAATCGGGTATTTAGTAGATAAATTTGGTTATAGAAACATGTTGGTATTTGGTGGAATAACCTCCGGGTTGGGATTTATATTTTTAGCAGCTGTACACAGTTATTTTATGTTCTGTTTAGTGCTTGTTGGATTAATTTCTTTTGGTGTTCGAGCCGGATACCATACAGCAGCTATCCCGGCAATTAATGCTTGGTTCAGGAAACATAGAGGCTTGGCCATGTCAATTATATCTACAGGTAATGGATTTGGGGGCGCATTTGCTCCGCTGGTTGCTTGGATGGTATTAACTTGGGGATGGAGACGTTCCTCTTTCATTACTGGAATTTTTGTCATAGTTTTTATGACTAGCACTTCCTGGTTGGTCAAACAATCTCCGGAGTCTATGGGGCTTAAGCCAGATGGGATAATAGAAGATCCGAATATCAATTTATCTGATTCTGATTATGGAGAAGAAGAAGATTTTGGGATAAGTGAGGCCATGCACACAGTCGCTTATTGGCAGTTGATGATTGCTACAGGATTACGAAATACTGTGACATCTGGTATTAATTTGTTGATGGCTCCAATGATGATATGGTTTTTACAAGGTACAGATAGATCAGAGACAGAGAGTTTAATTATTGCCTCTTTTTTCATGATGGTTTTTTCAGTGGGTTCGATGGCCTTGAACCCTATGATTGGTTGGGTAGGTGATAGATGGCGTAAAGAGAAGGTAAGTGCATTGTGTATGCTTCTCGGAGGAGCGTCGATGTTGGTTTTGCTTGATCGGAGTGGTGCATTGTGGCAATTAGGCTTGTTCGCAGTAATGTTAGCTTTATCTGATGCTGCGAATCCATTAGCGTGGGCAATGTTAGGAGATTATTTTGGCAGGAAAAACTTTGCTACTTTGCAGGGATGGCATCATTTACCAAATCAATTGATGTCTATGAGTACACCGGTTTGGATGGGATATATTTTTGACAAAACAGATAGCTACTATTGGTCTTTAATTCCATGCATCATCATTTATATTTGTGCTGCAGGATCATATTGGACACTTCGTCGTCCCATAAAGCTATCTCCATCTAATACACCGATTCGGAATTGACCGAATAATCCAGTTAAGGCTACATGAAAGTTTTTTTTGATACCTTTAAATAACTGTATGCCGATGTTAATCCTAGAATTACACCTATTCCAAATACAGCCATAGATATTTGGAGAAAAGTAATGTTGTTAACACAAGGAGCCACTATTAACATGGTGATGCCGGTCATTTGAAATCCTGCTTTTAATTTGCCGGATTGGGAAACGGCAGAGGCTTCTTCCTCTCGCATTCTAGCAGTCCATTCTCTAAGACCTGTAATTAATATTTCTCTAGCTATTACAGCCGTAGTTAATACTGTAAATAACAGCCCATAACTTGTTTCAGCATAGACTAGAACCAACGTGACAAGAACGGAACACACCATGAATTTGTCAGCAATAGGGTCTAAGAAAGTCCCAAGCTTTGTTACTTGAGAGGTACTTCTAGCTAATTTGCCATCTATGAAATCAGTGATTGCCGCTGTGGCAAATAAGATTCCTGCAGCGAATATTAGAATAGTGTTATAGGGCGGAACAATTTCTGAGAATTGTCCTATATATATAAAAAATATAATGAAAGGCACTGCGATCATGCGGATAATTGTTAGTATAGTTGGAATGTTCATTTTGATATCCTAGATATTTTGTACTCAGACACTATATCATGTGATATTTTTCTGAAACTTTTTTAAATCCTTGTAAAGATCCTTCAATTACTGAGTCTTCAACACAGTAAGAAATTCTAAAATGTCCTGGACTTCCAAATCCTCTGCCGGGCACTACCAATACTTTTTCGGCGAGCAACTCTTCTGTAAATACAGCATCGTCCTTAATAGGGCTCTTAGGAAATAAGTAAAATGCTCCCTGTGGCTTTGTTATCTGATATCCCATTTCGGTTAATTCAGAATATAAGAAGTTCATTTTTGTTTCATATATTTGAGGATCTACCACTGTTGATTGTAAATGCTCAACTAGGTTTTGCATCAATGCAGGCGCATTTACAAACCCTAGGATCCGGTTTGAGAATGTCAGGCCGTCTATCAACAGTGATGTTTCTGCGCTGTGTGGAGACACGGCAATGTATCCTATGCGTTCTCCCGGAAGAGCTAAATCTTTTGCATGAGAGTGAACAATAATTGAATTGTCATAATAGTTGAACCAATGCGGGCATACTGTAGATCCAAAAACAATTTTTCTGTAAGGTTCATCACTAATAATGTAGATTGTTCGATTGTGTTCTTTTTGCTTTTTTATGAATATCTCCGATAGGTCCTGGTATGTTTTTTCATTGTATACAACCCCTGTAGGATTATTCGGTGAATTTATTATGATTGCTCGAGTACGAGACGTAATAGATTTCTCGATATCATCCATGTTCAGAGAGAAATCAGGATTAGTTGGAACGATAACAGGTTTACCACCATGGTTATCAATGTAATATTCGTATTCCACAAAGAAAGGAGATAATATAATCACTTCTTCTTTGGGATCTAGTATGGTTTTTAACGTGACATTCAAAGCAGCAGCAGCTCCACATGTCATTATTATATTGTTACCAGTCAGGTTTACTTTTGATTCTTTAGCGATTGAATTTGCTATTACGTCTCTGGTATTTTGATATCCCGCATTAGGCATATAACGATGCATTCCAGGTCTAGGATTAGAGGCTAACTTCAGTAATGCTTCGTGGAATTCTTGAGGTGGTTCTATTACGGGATTTCCTAAAGATAAATCGAATACATTTTCGGAACCGTACTGTTCTTTTAATATAATTCCTGACTCAAACATTTTTCTGATCCATCCGCCTTCTTCGATGAATTTATGGATTTTTTTAGATATAGACATGATTTATTCCTTATGCAAGAGTACGAATTAATTTCTTAGATTAAATGCTTCGGAAAAATGCTTAATTACCAAAGGCTTAACTTGTTCTATAGGATATTCGATTCCTAGGATGTTTTGCATTGATGTGATTTTTTTATCATTTATACCGCACGGGACTATGTGATCATAAAAAGAGAGATCGGTGTTAATATTCAATGCGAACCCATGAAATGCTATTCCTTTTGATATTTTAACCCCTATTGCGGCTATTTTTGCGTCGTTAACCCAGACTCCTGTGAGGCCTTCTATAGTTTGAGATTTTATTTCTAGGTCATTGAGTACCGATATGATTATAGATTCTAAGGTTCGTATATATTTGAGAGGTCCCCCTAGATATTTTATGTTTATTAATGGGTATGTTACCAGTTGTCCAGGGCCATGAAAGGTGATTTGCCCTCCTCTGTCTGTATTAATGATTTCAATTTCAGGTTCATTCTTTATAGATTGGAGGAGATGATTTGGGTTGCTAGTGCGACCTACGGTTACAGTAGGATGATGTTCCATGAGAAGCAAAGTATTTCCTCGTTTGCTAGTCTGCATATCCAGCACATATTGGTTCTGGAGGTCTATCCCTTCTTTATAAGGAATTAAGCCTAGGTCAACTATATCTAGTGTCGAATTCATCTTCATAAACTGAAAGTTGAAGGAATGTTTTCCAGGTAATCTTTCACATTGTTCAGCAGTTTAGAAGCTTCGTAACCGTCATTAAGTCTATGGTCGAAAGCCAAGCATATATTCATCATTGAACGTATAGATATTCCATCTCCAACCACGTGAGGCCTTCGGGAAATAACTTCCATAGTAATGATTCCGGATTGATTCTGGTTGATAATTGGTTTAGATAAAAGTGATCCCAATGCTCCAGTATTATTAATTGTAAAAGTTCCATCTTGAACATCATTTATTTCTAATTTGTTTGTGTTAGCTTTGTTTATTAAAGCGTTTGCTTGAGTAGCTAGCTGTTTAAAATTCAAAGACTCAGCTTGATGTATCACTGGAACTATTAGACCGGTCGGAGAAGCTACGGCAATGCCAAGATTAATATTAATATGCTGTTTGACTTCATTGCCTTTCCATTCAGCGTTGAAATTCATATTGGTTTTTAGTGAGGTCATTATTGCTTCTATAAAGAAAGGCATGAATGTGAGATTAAATCCCATTTCGGACGCGAATTTCTCTTTGAAGCGAGTTCTGGTGTCCACTAAATTGGTGACGTCTACTTCAATCATTGTCCATGCATGAGGAATTTGAGTGTAACTTTCCATCATGTGATTAGCTATGGCTTTTCTTATTGCAGTTGTTTTCTTGTTTAAAGTTGGATCTTTTTCGATAGGTTGCTGAAAAGCGAGTAGGTCATTTTTTGTAATCCTGCCATTAATACCTGTTCCTTGCACTTCTTTAAGATTAATGGATAATTCTTGTGCTAGCCTCCGGACTGCTGGAGATATTCTTGATGCTGACGGTTTTGATTCGGGCGATTGGCTATCTTCTACAGCATCCGTGGGGATTCCGCCTGTAGGTCCTACTTGAGTTATGTTGTCGACTAAGAAACCTGTTCTAGACACTTTGGAATTATTCGCAACGGGCTCAGAGGTGGTTTCATTTTGGACATTAAGTTCGAGTATAGGGGATCCTACGGCTACTGTTTCTCCTTCTTGGGCTAATAATTTAGTAATGATACCTTCCACAGGGCTAGGCACTTCCATAGTTACTTTATCTGTAATGACTTCAACTAACGGTTCGTATTGCTTTATAGATTCTCCTGGCTGTTTCAGCCATTTAGCTATGGTTCCTTCGACTATGGATTCACCAACCTGAGGAAGATTAATAACTTCTAGCAAAATCAGACTCCAAACTTTAATACTGGCTTAATTCTAAGATGCCATCATAGATACTTTGGGTATTTGGTAGGTATGCATCTTCTAAAGACTTTGCGAAAGGCATTGTGGGGATATCGGGACCGCAAATTCTTTTTATAGGCCCATCTAAGTAATCGAATGCTAAATCGGAAACCATGGCTGCTATTTCTGCCCCTACACCCCCAGTAATATTGTCTTCGTGAACGATAATCAATTTACCTGTTTTTTTGACAGACTCTACAATGGTTGGAATGTCTAGAGGGCGTAAACTCATCAAGTCTATTATTTCAGAGTCAACTTTTTTATCTTCTAACAATTTAGCAGCTTCTAGGCAGTAATGTAACATTAGTCCATATGATATCACTGTGATGTCTTGGCCAGGTCTTTTTATATCTGCTTTGCCTATCGGGATAGAATAGTCTTGGTCTGGCACTTCTCCTCGTACCAGCCGGTATGTTTTCTTGTGTTCAAGGAATATAACGGGATTGTTATCTCGTATGGCGGATTTCAATAATCCTTTTGCATCGTAGGGAGTTGAAGGAGCGCAAATTTTTAGACCGGGTGTGTGAAAGAAATAAGATTCAACATTCTGTGAATGATATAGCCCCCCTCTTATGCCTCCCCCATAAGGTATTCGGATTACCATAGGGGCATTTAACTGACCATTGCTACCGTAAGAAGTTTTTGAGGCTTCCCCAATAATTTGATTCAAGCCGGGCCATATGAAATCTGAGAACTGTACTTCTGGGATGGGACGTAATCCATTAAAAGAGGCTCCAAGCGCAACTCCCATTATTGAAGCTTCTGCTAATGGTGTGTCTATTACTCGAGTCGCGCCAAATTCTTCAAGAAAACCTTGAGTGGCTAAGAACACTCCTCCTCGTTGTCCTATGTCTTCGCCTAGTACTATGACAGAGGGATCTCTTTTCATTTCTTCCCAGAGAGTTGTTCTAATAGATTCAATTACGCTTAATTCTGCCATATGATGTTCACTCAACGAAAAGGTTATTCATCAAAGTTTTGGTGTCTGGTTCCGGAGCAGCCTCTGCCAATGTTGTGGCGGTATTTATTCTTTCAATGCATGCTTCTTTAATTTTTTTTATTTGTATATCACTGGACAGATTATTTTCTAAAATTAAAGATTCGAGTTTTTTAAGAGGATCCCTGCTTGTTAACTCATCAATTTCCGAGAGATCTCTGTATCTAGTATGGTCATCATCAGAGGTATGAGGCATGATGCGCTCAACATTCATTTCTACTAATACTGGATTAAAAGTCTTCGCTAAATCAATGGCTTTTTGCATCGTTTCATAAACTTGTAACAGGTCTGACCCGTCTATAGAGAGCGCTTCAAGTCCGTAACCTGGAGCCCTTTCAGAGACTTCTGATATGGCCATCTGTAATTTTTGTGGTACTGAAATTGCATAATGATTGTTTTCGCATATAAATATGATCGGTAGTTTATGAATACCTGCAAAATTCATTGCCTCGTGGCATTCTCCTTGACTGGAAGCACCGTCTCCAAAGAATGACATGGTTACAGTGGATTTATTCTGGATTTTTGATGCTAGAGCATGGCCAACGGCCTGAGTCATTCCTGCTGCTACTACATTGGATAATTGGATAATATTTCTTGGCAAATCTGAACCTTGTAAAGGGAATTGCCGGCCATTACTGTATGGGTCACCTTCTTTGCCGAGATAGGAAAGCATAATTTGGGTTTCATCTAGGCCTACTCCAAATTTCAATGCTAAATCTCTATAATATGTAAAGAAAAAGCATTCAGGGCCCTGTTCAGCCGCTAGCAATGTGCCCAATTGTGCAGCTTCGTGGCCTTGGCAAGAAGCTGCTATGGGAACTTTACCTTGGCGGTTCATAGCCCAAACCCGTTCGTCCAAGGTGCGAACCATTAGCATTTTTTCGTACACTTCAAGGATTTTATCTATGGTAATCCCAGATGGCAAAGTGATGTCTTGTTTTGAGTTCATAACATCCACATATCCTGTATGAGTCTTCAATATTATATTCATTATTTGATTTCGAGTCTAATACATAATTAGATAAAAAAAATTGATTGAATTGATAGTACTAATTAGACTATAATTAATCTTGACACTAAAATTTCGCTGTGTTAGCTTTTCAAACAAGCTTTTAGCTAAGGAAGAGAGGAGACACTACAACATATAATATGCTAGAAGATCCGGGCACACTAAGTTCGTTCAATTGGATGAACATACACCTATATCTGACCTCGATTTGGACTTTGGCTCCCTTCGTTGCAGGCTTTGCCTTTTCTATGGCTGCTGCTCATTTATTTATTCCGTCCCTCATTAGTACTGGTGACTTGCCTAATACAGCAAATAAATTCAGATTACCGTTAACTGCATTCGCGTTAGTTTTGCTCATCCCAATAATTTTATTGCTAATTAATGCTGTAAATATGTGGATGAGGGTAGGCGATTTTTGGCCTAGATTCTTGATATGAGTGATAGAGAGTAAATGATTCCAAAAGGTAACATAGTAGCAGCAACTCTAGTTGGATTAATAATGGCTGGCATCACAGGGTTTATACTCTTAGTGATAGCGATTTCGTGGTTCTCTAATGCTCCTTTCGGATTAGCTAATGCACCTGCCCAGCCTATAGCGTTCCCACATACAGCACATGCCGGGTCTGTTGATGACGGCGGACTTGGAATGGAATGCGAATTTTGCCATCGAAATGTGACAAAAGGTGATTCGGCTACAGTTCCCGCATTGCAGCAATGCTGGTACTGCCATCAAAAAGTATCTGGAGGAGATGAAGAAGCTCAGGCAGAAATTGATAAACTGGTAACAGCCTATAGCGACGGTGTTCCAGTCAATTGGGAGAGAGTTCACAGATTACCAGATCATGTGCGGTTTGTTCATGAAGCTCACATTAGGCACTTCACCATGGGAGATACTCCTGAAACTCAATTAGAAGTAAAAGAAGTTTGCACTGTTTGTCACGGAGAAGTGGCAAAAATGGAAGAAGTGCAACCTAAACAGTTCCAATCTTTGAAAATGGGCACGTGCTTAGATTGCCACAGGAAATACGATGTTCCTACAGATTGCACGATCTGCCATAAATAATAGAAACAAGGTTTACGGATGAAATTAACAAGAAGAAACTTTTTGGCATGGGCCGGCATCTCAGCGATGGGAGCGGTTGCTTGCGATGTATTTGAAGATGAATTGAGGGTTCAGAGCCCAGTCGCTCTACCTGAAGATCTTGTTAAAGGTAAAGAGAACTGGTACGCGACACTTTGCGGGACTTGTCCTAACAGCGAAGGAGTTGTGGTCAGGGTAGTAGAAGGAAGAGCCAAAAAAGTTCAAGGCAATCCTAATTACCCAACTAACTTAGGCGCACAGAGTGCTAGATGTGACTTGGGACTGCAACAGCTTTATCATCCCGACAGAATATCTGCGCCTCTAAGATTAAATGGCGCAAAGGCCTCTGGAAGATTTGATAGCATTACTTGGAGCCGCGCACTTGATGAAGTATCTAAAGAATTAAGCGCACGAGATGGTTCTGTAGCTATGATTAGCCCTCCCATGAGAGGATATAGTGCCGTTATTGCAGATGAATTCATAAAAGCATTCGGTGGGAAACGCATTGAGTTTGAATCTTTGGATCTAAAGACATACCGGACAGCAATCAAAAATGTTTTTGGTCAAGACATCCAGCCTCATTATGATATTGGACATGCACAATATGTGCTGTCTTTCGGAGCTGACTTTTTGTCAACTTGGGTATCTCCCACTCAATGGGAAGTAGGATACGGAGAATTTAGAGATAGTGATCACTCCAAACGAGGGATTATGACTCATGTGGATTCTCGTTTTTCAGTTACTGCATCCAATGCTGACAGATGGATACCCATTGCTCCGGGGCAAGAAGGTAAATTGGCTTTGAGTATTGCATACGTCATTATCGAAGAAGGGTTATATCCCTCTAATGTGGATATTAGCAGTTTGACATCTGGGCAAGGATTGAATGCTTTGGCTGGGTATAGTCCTGAAAACATCGGAAGCCAATTAGGGACTCCCGACAATGTTCTTGGATCGCATTCTGTGTCGGAACTAATACGTACCGTTGCAAGAGAATTTGCTAGTCATTCACCAGCCATAGCTTTAGGTGGAGGTACTGCTGGTGCATCTACTAATGGGTTATTTAATTTAGAGTCGATATACTTACTTAACCATCTCGTTGGGAGTGTAGGCAAAGAAGGCGGAGTGATTCTTAACCCTGAACCGCCTATTAAAGAACTTAAAGGTTATAGTAACTCCCATACATTGACTGATATTGAGGAGCTTATTAAAGATATTAAAGCTTCCAAAATAAAAATGTTATTTGTTTATAACGCTAATCCGGTATATGGATCGCCTGACTGGAGTGGCCTAGAACAAGTTTTGAATTCAGATGACTTGTATATGGTGAACATTGGATCTTTTGTTAACGAAACGAATCATTATGCAGATATGATACTTCCCGACAGAAACTATATGGAAGATTGGGGGAATGATATTCCGGAACCCTCAGCTGGATATCAAACTGTTGGCGTTCAGCAACCCATAGTCAATCCATTAAGTGACATGGATCCAAGAAGTTCGTCCGATGTACTCCTAACACTTGCTCAAGATTCAGGCAAAGATTCGAGTTTGCCTTGGAGATCATTGGAAGATGCTCTCAAAGGAATGTCAGATGAGCTATTTGAATTAAATCGAGGTTCCGTATCAGGGACTACAAAACAAGAGTTTTGGACTAATTTACTGAGGCAAGGCGGATGGTGGGATAAGTCCGCCACTGGTGCAGATGTATCTGACATTAACGGATTAATAAATAAAATCACTGTTAAGTCTAAAGACCCAAAACTGTCAGGGAATGGTGAATTTTATTTAGTTCCATTCCTTCATAATTCACTGTTAGATGGCAGAAATGGTGATATACCATGGGCACAAGGAACTCCCGACCCGATCACTTCGGTAGCGTGGCAGACATGGATAGAGATTAACGACAAAGTCGCAGATGATAAAGGTATCCGGGAAGGGGATGTCATTGAGATTAGATCAGGTGCGGAAGCTATTAAAGGTATAGCTTTTGTAAGTCCGGCTCAACCACCAGACGTAATCAGTATTCCATTAGGACAAGGGCGAACTGTCGGCTCCGCTTATGCAACTGATCGGCTTGATGGAGAAAGCGCTAATGTTTTAAATATTGTGGAAAATAACAAAATCGAGGGTACCGATGGCTTAGCTTGGGCTGCCACTACCGTGAACATCACTAATACAGGGACTAGTCTACGCATAGCTAAATTTGAAGGTGATTACGAATCTAGAGAAGTAGGATTTACCGAAGGAGAAGAGTTAATCAAAACAACTTCTCCTGGAGACCATGATCATTAAATATGATCGGATAGAGGAAGTGTAATGGTTATAAAAATTGAACATAAATGGGGTATGGTTGTCGATTTAGACAAATGTACTGGTTGTAATGGATGTGTTGTCGCATGCCAAGCGGAGAATAATCTGCCAATCAATACTAAAGATCTGTTTATGCAAAAAAGAGCTTTTGAATGGATTCGGATTGAGCGATATTGGGAAGGAGAATTTCCAAATGTCAAAGCGCGATACCTTCCGGTCATGTGCCAACACTGCGGGAATGCTCCGTGTGAGCCAGTATGCCCGGTATATGCCACCTACCACAACGATCAAGGACTTAATGTCCAGGTGTACAACAGATGCGTTGGTACCAGGTATTGTATAAATAACTGCACTTATCAAGTACGATTTTTCAACTTTTGGGAACCTACATGGCCAGAAAGATTGCAAAATCAACTTAATCCGGACGTTACTGTTAGGACTAGAGGAATAACGGAAAAATGCACTTTTTGTGTCCAAAGGATAAGAAGAGCAGAAATAACTGTTGAAAGAAGAGAAAGAACTAAACTGAACGACAAGACTATGGCTGCTAGGAATTTCATGCCTGCTTGTGTTCAGGCGTGCCCCACCAACGCTTTGATGTTTGGTGACCAGAACAATCAAGAAGACAAAATACATGGGTATTTCGAAGAATTACACAATCATGAGGGTCATTCTGATTCGAGGGGCTACAGAATCCTAGAAGAAATAGGGACAGATCCTAGTGTTATATATTTAAAGAAAGTGGATCAGTTCAAAATGGAGCACAGTGAATCTCATGGCTGAGCTTAAAACATTAAATCATCATTATAAAGACATGTGGGTATTCCCGGATGCTGATGATTTAGCAGGATTGCCCGCTAAGGCAACTTCAATAGGTATAAATAAGTTACTGTTATGGTTGACTTTGATATTAACCGCTATCGGAGTGGTTGGATTTGTGATGAGAGCCTCTGCGGATGGACTGAATGATTATGAGCCTTGGGGATATTACATGGCTGCATTTTCTTTCGTATTTATGGTTACAGCCCCAGCGCCTTTGGTATCCGTAGCATTCCGGCTAATAAGAAGTCATTGGAGGCGCCCGTTAACTAGGATTGCTGAAATATTTGCATTAGTGGGAATAGTTAATTTTGTATTGTATATACCTCTCATGCTCATGATTCCAGAAATAGCTAATCCTAATGGAGCTGGGCATCACTCTTTAGATATTAGAAGAACTTTGTGGATTCAAGTTCCTTGGGGAGCACCGCACTTCTGGGAAACCATGGCAATGTTATCGTTGCCTGTCATGAGTTGTTTGATATTATTGCTATCAGCTACTCCAGACATGTCTGCATCCATTCAATTTGTGAGTGGTATCAAGAAAAAATTTTATATGCTTGTAGCAGGTTACTGGAAGGGTTCCAAACGACAATGGCTTGTTATGCAGGCTGCGATAGGTGCCCTTGGAGGATTGTACTTTCTTACACTTCCTTTCGTTCAGTTTTTAATATCAACCGATTTTGGAATGAGTTTGATAGCTGGCTGGAAAGACTCTATTTTCCCGGCAATTTACACATTGATGGGATTTCAGACTTCATTAGCCGCGATTTTAATCGTATTGTATATTTTCCGAAGATGGGGAGGGTTTGAAAACTTTATTGGTGCCTCTCAATTTTGGTCCGCAAGTAAAATACTTCTAGGACTGTCATTGTTATGGATTTATCATATGTTCGCTTTCTTTATAACTTTTTGGTACGGCAGGATGGAAGTCGAACAAAACATACTTAATTACCTGTATGTGGATTCGTGGTTTTGGATTTTCATTATAAATGCATTAGGTAGCTGGTTGATTCCGTTCTTAATACTGGTTTGGAATCCGGTTCGACGAGCTGATTGGGGAGCACCATTAGCTGCTGTGTTTGTGTTAATAGGGGCATTGATGTTTAATATCAGAATATTTGTTGGAGCGTTTAACGCGGGCAGAGAGCAAATATATGACATATCAATCACATTTGTTCCGGACGCTGTTGGTCCTGATATCTGGGACTTATGCATGGTAATTGGGATAATTGGACTAGCTTGTTTAGTCTATCTTATCGGTCTTAGGATCTTTCCTGTGATGAACATCTGGGAAATTAAAGAGGGCGCCATGTATCAAAAAATGGGCAGATTATTCAGAGGCAACTACTTAGTATTAGCAAAACCAGAATAAAATTATAGCGAGAGGATAACTTCCATGCAGGAAGGACGAGTTTTACCCCCAGAACAAATTAATAAGGACCTACTAAATTCAATAATGTCCACACCCAAGTGGTATTGGCCAGCGGTAGGCATATGCTCATTGATAGTGTTGATTGCAGCTACAATCGTGGGATATATGATTAACAAAGGTCTTGGAATAACCGGATTGAACAGGCCGGTTATGTGGGGATTTTTCATCACAAATTTTGTTTTTTGGATTGGTATAAGCCATGCAGGTGTTATGCTTTCTGCAATTTTAAGACTTGCTAAAGCAGAATGGCGAAGGCCTGCGTCTCGAGCAGCTGAAGTTCTGACAATATTCTCCCTGATGACAGCAATGACTATGCCAATTATTCATACTGGCAGACCCTGGAGAAGTTTGTATTGGTTTTTCCCTTATGACTTTGCGAGAGGGATTTTCCCTAATATAAGATCCCCTTTGGTATGGGATCCGAGTGCTATTCTTACTTATTTGACCTCTAGCGTTTTGTTTGTATTTATAGCTTTAATTCCGGATTTCGCAATTTTGAGAGACAACACGACTGGCCTCAGGAAAAAGATTTATACAGCATTGTCTATGGGTTGGCAGGGTAACGCTAGGCAATGGAAGTTACAGATTGTGGCTGGAATTTTACTTTCAGCATTGATACTACCTGTCTTCGTTTCCGTACACAGCATTGTGTCGTGGGATTTTGGAATGGCAGTATCTGTAAAAGCATGGCACTCTACGGTGTTCGCTCCATATTTCGTGGTAGGTGCAGTGCACTCTGGAGTTTCAGCAGTTATTTTTGTACTTATATTGCTAAGACAGGCTTATGGATGGCAGGATTACATACGAAGAGAACACGTAGAAGCTTTGTGCCGACTACTTATAGTTGTCTCCACTGGATGGTTCTATTATTTCTGTATGGAAATAATATTCGGTATATATGGCCGAGAAGCGGATGAAGTGGCGATAAGAACTTTGCAGTTTACTCTTTATCCATGGAACTGGATTATGATTATATTTATCGTAACCACTTATTTCTTGCCTATATTATTATGGTCAAGAAAAGTATGGAGGCGTAACTTACTTATCGTCTCTATAGCATGTATTTCTGTGAATATAGGTATGTGGCTGGAGCGATACATTTTGTTTGTGCCTGGTCAAATAAATAAGCAATTGTTTACCTTTACATGGGCTAACTACACCCCGACCATATTTGAAGGGATTATAGTGTTAGGTACGTTTGCTCTAGTGACATTACTACTATTACTGTTTAGTAAAGTAATGCCTTTGATACCACTATATGACATAAAAGAAGGCGACATTCTAAAAACAGAAGTACAGATTGGACGAAGAACGGTTCCAGCTACTTTTAGAGAAGATTAAAATAAGGAAAAATTATGGCTATTAAAAGTGTATTAGGTTTATTCCAAGATGCTAATCAAGCTGCTGATGCGGGAGATGCGGTTAAGGAAACGGGTTTAACTGAAAACGACATAGATTTTTTGACTGATTGCCCATATCCTGAGGGAGCTTTTGGCGAACGAGAAGAACATATCAAACTGTTTTTGTTCCCATTTATTGGCGGAATATTAGGCTTTTTTGGTGGAATCATGGTTACGTCCATGACTCAGATGGCTTATCCGTTGATTACAGGAGGTAAACCAATTCTCTCGTTGCCTCCTATGGCAGTAGTAATGTATGAAGGAACAATGTTGGGCGCAATATTGTTCACTGTCTTAGGCGTTTTGTTTGAAAGTAGATTGCCTCACAAAATGACTGAAGCTTATGATGAACGAGTATCTCAAGGTTTGATAGGTGTATTAGTTCGAGCCGAAGAAGGTAAAGAACAAGAAATCAATGATGTGTTATCTAAAGCTGGTGCAGTAGATACTAAAATTGCTTAACGTATTATAATTTCAGATAATAAGAGAACAATATGAAGTCGATAATAAAAAACATAGGAATAATCCCTCGCTACAAAGTGGTAATCACATCGTTGGTATTACTATTGGTAAGTATTGGCTGTTCTCAAGGATCTTATCCGTTAGATTTTTTCTATGAAATGCATTACACCCAGTCATATAAGTCATATGAGCCTCCCAGACTTGATGTCCCTGCTAGTGCGATACCGGTTTATGATGCACCTAAAACAACTTCATATTATAGTGGTGAGCATTTGTATAATGTTAACTGTGCCACTTGCCATGGAGATGACGCGAAAGGTAACGGACCTGCACTTAAAATAATCATGGACGAGTATGGTTATACCCCTGCGGTTACCCCTAATTTGACTGCCCCTGAGGTTAAAGCAATTGGCACAGCTGGGATCAAAGGATATTTGTATTCTGGAGTTGTTGTTATGCCGAGCTTTAAAAACATGTTAAATGAAGAAGAAATGGACATGATTAGCGAATATGTCATGAGTCTAGATTAAGAATAACAAGCCGATTTTTGTATAGAACTTTATCTCCAACCACTTATATTCCAATTTTAATTGTATTTATATGCATAGTTACTTGCATTTTGTTTCTTATACCTACCCGAGCACTTGCCGATAATCCAGACGCAGACAAGATTGAAGTTGAAGCTCAAAAAATAGATCAAATGTTGATGTGTCCGGTTTGCCCTGCAGAAAGTATTGATCAGGTACAAGTAGAAGTCGCAAAACAAATGCGGATAAAAGTGAGAGATATGTTGACTGAAGGTCAGACTGAAGGTCAAATACTTGATTATTTCGAACAACGTTACGGTAGTGATATATTGGCTGCTCCTCCGATACGAGGGACTATGGTGCTGGCATGGATCATTCCTGTAATTATATTAGTGTTAATGATGTCAGCAGGATTGTGGGTCTTATATAATATGGTATATGGGAAACGAGATATTGAGGGATAGATAGTGTTTGCGGATGTAGGCTCTTTGTTGCTATGGATCGGTATGGTGGTATCGGTTTATGCGTTGATAGCATCCATAACAGGTAAATTGTTATTGGTGAACGAATTAATAATTAGCTCCTATAGGAGCGTATATATGCTATTAATTTTGTGTGTTTCTTCGACAATTTGCTTAGTTGGGGCATTTGTAACTAATGATTTTTCTGTAACCTATGTAGCTGCCCATAGTAACTTGGCTATGCCTAATATATATACTTGGGTTGCATTTTACGCAGGCAATGAAGGATCTCTATTATTTATTGCAACGGTTTTGTCCGTTATGGTTGGTATAGCAATTAAATTTAAGGGTAATACTAATCCGGATGTATTACCCATGATAACTGCTGTTCTTATGTTCATCATGACATTTTTTTTAGCAGTAATTATTTTTATGGCAGATCCTTTTGAAAAATTGAATATCCCGGTCTTAGATGGACAGGGTATTAACCCGTTATTAACTCATTTTGGTATGTTTTTTCATCCTCCTGCTTTAATGTCTGGACTGATTTGTTGCTCGATACCTATGGCATTTTCTTTAGGACATTTAATATGTGGTAAATCACAAGACGAATGGGTGGAGCAGGGAAGAATCTGGGGATTAACAGCTTGGGCTATGTTAGCAGTGGGTCTGTTATTAGGTTCTTGGTGGGCATATACAATATTAGGGTGGGGAGGATTTTGGTTTTGGGATCCTGTAGAAAATGCCGCATTTATGCCATGGGTTGCGCTCACCGCATTCATACACTCAATTATTGTTCAAAAGAGACGTTCTATGTTCAGAATCTGGAACATTGTAATTATAAATATCGTATTTGCTATGTCGCTATATGGGATGTTTGTTAATCGTGGAGGACCAGTGCCGTCCGTACATTCATTTGGAGCATCGGATCTGGGGTGGGTATTCTTAGGATTTTTATGCATCGGAATACTGATTCCTTTCGGAATATTTCTATATCAGTTAGGAAAGATTAGGAGTCAGAGAAGTTTAGAATCAATGCTATCTAGAGAGGCCGCTTTCCTGATAAATAATTTGCTGTTATTAGGAATTGCTTTCGTAACTTTATGGGGTACTGTTTATCCTTTGATTTCCGATTTGTTGTTTTCTGAGCAAATTACTATAGCTAGACCTTATTATGATCAGGTTAACGGACCGATTATGTTAGTTTTGTTACTTGTAATGGGTATAGGCCCATTAATACCTTGGAGAAATTCTAGTTACAAAATGGTATTGCAAGCTTTGAAATATCCTGTAATAGTCACATTATTACTGTTTAGTACATTGTTAATATTAGGTGTAAGAGAAATTATTCCTTTAACAGCATTTGCTATTATAACTTTAGTAACGACCGGTATTGTTAGGGAATGGTATAAGGGAGTGAGAGTGATGTCTTCCGGGTCTTGGATTGACGCTCCACGATCATTTCTGCGGTTGATTATGGCCAATCGCACCAGGTATGGAGGTTATATAGTGCATATAAGTGTACTAATGGTTGCGTTGGGTGTAGTAGGAGGATCTTTCTATGATAAACAACGAGACATCATAATGCAGGAAGGAGAACAATATGAAATCGGTGATTATGAGGTCATGTATATTGGTACAGAAGAGACTATGTTTTCAGATCGTACGGAATTTACTTCTGTTATCAGTGTAAAAAAAGATGGATCATCATTAGCCGAAATGAGGCCTAAACGTTCTTTTTATCCTGGTTTCAACATGGCATCAACCAGAGCGGCCATTAGATCTACTCCTATTGAAGACTTTTATGTGGTTCCTAGTGAGAACATGCCAGACGGATCAGTTGGATTCAGAATTATGATTAATCCATTAATATGGTGGATGTGGGTTGCAGGCCCGTTTGTGATTTTAGGGACTTTGGTGTCATTATGGCCTCGTAAGGTCAAAAGAGTTATCAAGTAAGGATTGGGAAATGGATTTATTTATAGGTGGAATTACGTTAGTAATAGTTATTATAGTTATTCTAAGTCCGTTCTTAACCAGAAAAGGGTTCGTAGTAAGGTCTAATAATGACCAGGAATTGGATCCGGCAATAACAGAAGCTGATTTGCGTGACCTGAGAGCAGTTTTAGAATTGGATTATGCCCTTGGGAACATGTCTGAGTTAGATTATCAGTCACAATTATCTGAATATGACGCACGTATTCAAAGCATAGTTACAAGTACGCAAGATCTCTCAGAATAATTGAAAGAGGATGATGGTATTAGGTTGGTAAATATTAAGTATTTAATACTTGGTTTGTTCATTACTATATTGTGCGTGTTCAATGGAACTCCAGTGAATGCTCAGGCTTCTTATGATGTCAGAGGATATGTTGTTAATGAGACCCGTGATTCTGTTATTCCTGAAGGATTAGAAATTATATTGCATACTTTTGATCCAGAAGGAGGACCTGTAGAAACCAAAAAGTCTTCAGTTGATAATGATGGATATTTTGAATTTCTTTCAATATCGCAAGATTCTAACCTGAAATATTTTTTGACCGTGGAGCATGAATCATTTATATACAATAAAGAAGTCTTATCTGATTCATTGTCTGATCCTATTAAAATAAGTGTTTATGATAAAACTTTGGATCCTACAGTAGTAACTTTTGACACGCATATTTTTGTTATTGCAGATATCTCTTCAGCGAATCAAACAGTATCTGTTGTTGAATTTATCAAATTTACTAATAACTCAGATAAAACATTAATACCAGATATGGAAAATGTTCCACCAATAACATTTGTTAGGTTTTCTATGCCGGACAATTTCACTGAATTAGATGTACAGACAGATTTACCAGGAGGACAAATTATTTCTGTGGGAACTGGGTTTGCCGTAACCTCACCGATAACTCCAGGGAATCACCAAATAAGTTTTTCTTACTTATTAGAATATGAAGAAGGAAAATTTGACTATGAACAGAAGCTGATTCATGGAGCGGAATTTTTCCAAGCTATGATCCCTGATCGATTATCTGGGACAAGTATAAATATGGATGCAGAACAAACCAGTTTAGATATTGAAGGCACGGCATACAGTGCTTGGAATTTATATGAAGTGGAGCCTGGGGATGGCCCACTTATTATGGTGGAAGGATTGCCAGATGCAACCATGCTCGATGTAGTGGTTGCCCAAGTATCAAGTAAAGGATTTTGGAGAATTTCCATTCCTGTTTCTGTTGTGATCGTTTTATTGGTGATTGTTCCCTGGCTTGTATTGAGAGCAAGGAAAGAGAAGAATGTCTAGGAAGGAATTATAGATGAGTAAAAGACAATTTGTGATCTCATTTGTATTCGCTGTATTAGTGATAGGCTTTCTTGCATTACTAACTATTTATTCTACTTCTTTAAAAGATCGTACCGGTAGTGCAGGAGTGAACAGTAAATTTTCTGGATATAAAATGGATTCAGAGCCGGCATATAATTTTCAGGCTTCGACTCATTTAGGTGAAGCCATATCATTAAGTGATTATAAAGGATCTATTGTCTTATTAGATTTTTGGTCATCATGGTGTGCGCCATGCAAAAAAGAAGCTGTTGCTTTGAATGAATTATATGTTGAATATTTGGGTAATAATTATGATGTAGAGTTCATAGGCGTTAATATTTGGGATACACATGATGATTTTGTGAATCACTTAGACAAGTTCGGAATAGATTATGCAAACATACTTGATGATGACGGCAGTGTTCTATTTGAGTATGGAGTAAGAGGTATTCCAGAGAAATATCTTATAGATGCTCAGGGCAATTTAGCATGGAAATTTGTTGGGCCTACAGAAAAAACTTTACTTAAAGATACAATTGATAATCTTTTAGTAAATTATTAGTCTTCTTCCCCAGGCGTTACAATAAATCTTCCTCCAACAGCATTAATTTGGTCGCCTGTTATATATGATGATTCATCCGAAGCTAAGAATAGGCAAGCATTTGCTATATCTTTTGTGTGTCCTTGCCTGCCTAATGGTATCTGATTAAGATGTTTGGAAGAATTTCTCCCGTCTTTTGCATATTCAGGGTACCATTCCGGATGTATTCTTTCAGTGTCTATGGACCCTGGGTTAACCATGTTCGCTCTGATGTTGTATTGTGAGAATTCTGATGCTATGGATTTGATTAAACCTAATACAGCCATTTTAGAAGATGCTACTGGAGCTGTGTTGGGTCTACCTGTAAGAGTTGCCATTCCTCCTAGCGCGACTATGCTTCCATAAGTGTGTTCAATCATCTTAGGCAATAGTGCTCTGCTAAGGTAAAAACACGGATCTAGATTGATACTAAAAACCTCTCTCCAATCTTCATAAGAAGTATCGAGCAAAGGTTTATGCGGCCTAATTGCTGCGTTATTAATTAATATATCGATATGTTCAAAAGTTTCGAAACTTTTGAACACCATGTCGTTCACTGATGATTCATCTGACACGTCGGCAATGGCTGTAATTACTTGTACTTCATGAGATCTACATTCATTTGCGACTTCTTCAAGTTCTGAACTACTATTTCGGGTATTCAGGATTAAATTTGCACCTTCGCGTGCAAAGGTTAGAGCGACTTCTCGGCCGATATTTCTACTAGCTCCAGTTATTAATGCAGTCCTACCTTCTAATCTCATGTCATTTCTCCTAATAACTTTGCCAGATTCTAACACGAAGTATTTTCCTTGACCAATACAGAATCCAGTGTCAGAATTGCACTAATATATAAGATTTATGTAGGAGAATTTCATGAAATGGTGTAGATTTGCTAATGATGGTGGAGAGTATTTTGGGATTATAGAAGATGATAAAGTGATTCAAGTCGAAGGTGACATTTTTGGGAGTTATTCTAAAACTGGTCATGTGCATAACCTAGAACAGATTAAGCTTTTGCCTCCTATTATTCCTCCCACATTTTATGCTGCAGGTATTAATTATCCAGAGCATGTGACTTGGGCTGCTCAAATGAAAGGGGAAGACCCAGTCTTACCTGATAAAGCGGATATAGGGTATCGGGCAGTAAATGCTCTTACTGGTCATGAAGACCCTATAATAGTGCCTCAAGATGCAACAGAACAGGTTCAGTACGAAGGAGAACTTGTAGTAATCATAGGTAAAGAATGTAGAAATGTATCTGAGTCAGAAGCTTTAGATTATGTGTTTGGATATACAATCGGGAATGATGTTAGTGAGAGGACTTGGCAGCGAGGAGACCGTACGATGTGGAGAGCAAAGAATACAGATACCTTCAAGCCTATGGGTCCTTGGATAGTGACAGATCTTGAGCCGGATGATTTTCATGTAATTATAAGGCTGAATGACCAAGTAGTTGGTGAATATGATGTTAAGACTGCTATTTTCGGGGTCCGACATTATATAAGTGAAATGAGTAAGTACTTGACTCTTGTTCCTGGAGATATGATTTGGATGGGGACAGATGGAGCTACTGAAAATATGAAAGATAAAGATGTTGTAGAAGTTGAGATTAATAATATTGGAGTGCTCAGGAATAGAGTTCAATGGAGTAAATGATTAGGGGGCGCCGTTACCGGCGCCCTTTGGTTCTTTCACCATCCCATCTCTGCAGAAAGAGCCTGCAAGCCTCTTCTGAAGGCTAGGGCTCCCATAGGTGCTACTACACACTGTAACGCCTCCAATATCTCTGTAGCAGTGGCTCCTACTTGTAAGGCTACTTTCACATGAGCTTGAATTTGTTCCATATCTGCTTTCAAAGCAGCTTCTACGGTAATTTGGATCAACTCTTTTGTTTTTCGGTCTAAGGTTCTTTCTCCAGTGTAAGTGGCATGTATGAAATCATTGTACTTCTCAAACCACACAGGGTCCTGAGCGGCCATGATATTGTGCATTTCTAATGTATATCCTCTATTGTTATCTGGGTTGGTGCTCATTTCATCAACTCCTCTATAATAGTATTAGAACAATATTACTGTTTTATGTAATAAACACAAATAGGAGTTTAATTATTAATAAGAATTTTGAGTACTATTTTGGCAGATATGATGAATCGAATGATGAGTTGTTTTATCAAGATCCTCGTTTTGTTGTACATATAGATGATGGAGCTATTATTTTAGTCAAGGGTATACTGCAAGATTATATTAAAGATAATGCGGTTGTATTAGATTTGATGAGTAGTTGGCGTACTCACTGGCCAGAAGGAAAACCGAAAGAATCTATAGTTGGATTAGGATTGAATGCGGAAGAAATGGCGGATAATCCTGATTTGGATTATGCAGTGGTCCATAATTTAAATGAGAACCCTAAACTGCCCTTTGATGATGGAATTTTTGATGCAGTCTTAATGACAGTGTCGGTTCAATATTTAATTAATCCATTTAAAATTTTTCAAGAAGTTAGTCGAGTTCTAAAATCCAAAGGAGTATTCATAGTTACATTTTCTAATCGGATGTTTCCTACGAAAGCGGTGAACATATGGAAGGAAACAGATGAAATTTCGAGAATGCAATTGGTCGAATTTTACATGGAAAGAAGTGAAGGATTTGATCAAACACATACACAGTTGATAAATCCAGAACATAATTATATGGAAGACCCATTGTATTTAGTTTTGGGTTATAGCATCTAACTTGATTCTTTAGGAGGAGTTGCGAGGCACACGAGCATGCCTCCTATTAAAGCAAATATTCCAAATAATGCGAAAGGAATGGTATAGCTTCCTGTAACATCATATGTAAATCCTGATAATAGTGGCCCCATAGCTTGTCCTGTAATTTGTATAGGTAATGTGATTCCTCGAATGGATCCCAGGTGAATTCTCCCATAATAATTTGCCCATGCAAGTCTTAATAGATAATGTAATCCTCCAACAGACACACCTAATAAAAATGAATTAAAGAGGCCTCCGAAAGGTTTGTTACTAAATATTATCCCCACTGAAGCTATTGCTATGAGCAATCCACATATTCCAAGCAATAATCTTACAGGGATTCGTTTGACTAAATTACTCCATATAATGGTGCCGCAAACTTGAGATAAAGCGAATACGCTTGCAGGGAAAGCTATTAATATCACAGGGAAATCCCGAACAGAAAAATGCGCGACTAGATGTAGGCTTATTCCTGCTTGGGCCATAAAACCTACTGCTGCAAATAGACTCAATAAATAGAACGAACGAGTCCTAAGAGCTTGTCGGAGTGTCAGGTTAATTTCTTGCTTAGCTATATTTTCTTCCACATTTGACCCATCATTGTTGATTGTGGTTGGTTTTATTCCATCTACATTAAGGCCTACATCTTCGGGTCTACGTCCCATGAACAAGATACTAGGTACTACTCCTATAGCTAGTGTATATAATCCTAATGTCAACCAAGATGTTTGCCAGCTCCATGTGATTATTAACAAATAAGCTACGAAAGGCATGGTTCCTAATCCAATACCTTGGCAAATGCTTAATATAGACATGGCACGCGCTCTTTTTTGAATAAACCAATTACTTACGGAAGTTGAAGTTCCTAACTCAAGTGGGCTTGCGAACACAGCTCTACCCGGTACATAGAGTCCATAGAATGCCCATGGTGACGTAATAAAAGGTATTCCCATTGCGCAGCAGGCAACTATTCCGGATCCAACTGATAATATGAATCTTGCTCCGTATTTATCTATTATTCGACCTACGAACGGGGATATAACTACGGCTGCTATTCCACCCAGACTTACTGCAGCGGAGAAGAATCCCCTTGACCATCCAAAATGTTCGGTCATTGGGACCATGAATATAGACAACACTGCAACTGACATAAGGGGTCTGGAGCATAGTGCAATGCCACAGCAAATCGTAACCACGATCCATCCGTAATAGAAAGGGATCTTTTGTGCTAGATTTGCTTTTTCAGATTTAAGTAGCATTTATAACAATTTGGTATATATAATTAATCAACTGCCGCTATATACGGAGATTGAAAGGATTAACCAGTAAAAGGTATATTAGCATACGGAGCGTTTATGTCCAGAAATATAAAATTAGGATTGGTACAGTTTAATCCGGTTGTCGGAGATGTTTTTGGAAATGTGGAAAGAATGTGCCAAATAATCGACGAAGCAAAGGTCCATGGTGTGGACCTTTTAGCTTTCCCTGAGTTAAGCGTTACGGGATACCCTCCCGAAGATCTTCTGTATCAAGAATCCTTCATACAATCTAACTTAGAAGCTATACAACGCATATTAAAAGTTACTGACAATATATGTGTGATAGTTGGCTTTGTGGATAAGCAAGAAAGTCTGTTTAATGCTTCGTGTGTGATTAAAAATCAGAAAGTTTTGGGAATATATCATAAGCAGATATTGCCAAATTATGGGGTTTTTGATGAGCAAAGATATTTTGTGGAAGGCCAATCGGAGTTTGTGTTCACGATAAATGATGTTTGCGTAGCCACTAATATTTGTGAAGATATATGGTTCCCTGAAGGACCAACTAAAAATCAAAAGGATCAAGGCGCTGAATTTATAATTAATATAAATGCATCGCCTTACCACACCGAAAAGAAAATCATGAGAGAAACTGAACTAGCTTCAAGAGCCAAGGAAAATGATGTTCCAATTGCTTACATAAATATGGTTGGGGGACAAGATGAATTGGTGTTTGATGGCAATAGTTTCATAGTAAATAATAATGGAAACGTGATAGCTAGAGGCAGTTCATTAAATGAGGAGCTCATAATAACAGATTTGGTCTTCGAAGACTTAGGTATGTCCATATCAGAACCTTCACAGATTTACACAATCAATGATTCGTCTACTTCTGGTGAAATTCGAGATGTGATTGAGATGGATGGAATACAAGAAATTTATTCCGCATTAGTCATGGGTACTAGGGATTACGTACGCAAATCCGGCTTCAGTAAAGTATTATTGGGATTATCTGGTGGTATAGACTCCGCATTAACGGCTGTTATAGCCTCGGATGCTTTGGGCAATTCTAATGTGACTGCTGTAACTATGCCTTCTAGACATTCATCTAAAGGCAGTGTCGAAGATTCCGAAATTCTGGCTCGCAATATTGGAATTGATCTTCTAAATATTCCCATAGAACAGGCACATGCTGCGTTTGAAAACCTTTTACATCCTCTGTTTTTGGGAACTAAAGAGAATCTTGCCGAAGAGAATGTACAATCCAGGATCAGGGGTAATATTTTAATGACTATATCCAATAAATTTGGTTGGTTGGTGTTATCTACTGGAAACAAAAGCGAAATGTCTATGGGATATGCAACTTTATATGGAGATATGGCAGGAGGATTTTGTACGATTAAAGACATTCCTAAAACGTTGGTTTATAAATTATGTGAATGGAAAAATGCAACTATTGGATTTGACGCTATTCCGAGAGCAATTATAGAAAAGGCACCCAGTGCAGAATTGAGGCCAGACCAACTAGATCAAGATTCTTTGCCTCCTTATGAAATTTTGGATGACATAATTGAATTATATTTAGAGAAAGGATTAACTTACTCACAATTACTAAACAAGGGGTTCTCTAAAATTCATGTAGAACAAATCATCAGTTCTATACACAGGAATGAATATAAGAGGTATCAGGCACCACCCGGAGTCAAAATTACTTCTCGAGCTTTTGGGAAAGATTGGAGAATGCCTATAGTGAGTAAGTTTGATGATACTGGGAGCTTCAATTAACCAAAATGTTTAAGTTGTTCTAATACTTGAGATAGTCTTTTTTTACTCAGCAAAGTTCTAGAATTCTGAGCGCCTAATATATTATTTCTTAGTTCAAGAACTTCTCTGTGTAGATCAGCACTTTGTTTGAATAATTCTAATTTAGAGTAGCAATTTGCAATACTTGTCATACTTCTTAAAGTGTTTGGGTCATTTTTACCAAGTTTTTCTACGCGTTTCTGACAGACTAGAGAGAAAAGATCTAAAGCTTTTTCGTAATCTCCACTTGCGTAATGTGTGTTTGCTAGCCGGCTGATTGATCTAAGAGTAATCATGTGATTGTCTCCGTAGGTTCTTAAATTAGCAGAGACGATTTTTGTGTATATATTAATAGCTTTGTGAAATTCGCCTGCTTTCCTGTAACCACGTGCTGTTTCATTGTGTATGTTGAACATATTCGAAGAGGTTGCGTAGCTGTCATTATTAGTTTCGAATTTCATATTCGTGTTAGTATATAGCATCTGTTTAACTTTGAGTAAACGGATGAAGGGTGTGTGATTATTAGTACATTTGAATCAATGGTTAATAACAAAAATTTCCGTTATTTGTTAGTAGGAAATTTTTTCGGTAATTGTGCAGTTTGGCTCCAATTCGTGAGTGTAGGTTGGCTTACGTATGATCTTACTGGATCAGGAATACAATCTATGATGACAGTGGCTATTAGAGCGATTCCAACGCTACTACTCAGCCCTGTGGGTGGTGTGTGGGCAGACAAAATGAGCCGGAATAAGCTTGCTGCTGTATCTCAAAGTTTTACTGCAATTACTGCATTGGTTTTTGCCGTAGCCCTCGTATTAGGACTTGTAGATAATGTTATTTATATATATGCGTATATGATTTTTACAGGTTTGGGATTCGCTGTTACGCAACCAGTACGGCAAGCGTTAATTGCCAATACAGTAAAGCCCGATGATTTAGGTAATGCACTTGCTCTGAATGCTATGACAGTAACATCTATGCGATTATTGGGTGCGGTAATTGCTGGCACTCTCATAGTGTATGTGGATTATCAATGGAATTTTTTTGTTGAGACTGCACTTTACGTAGGTATGACTTTATTACAAATACCTATGAAGACTCCTTTCACGGACAAAAGAACGTCTGAAGTTAAATCGGTTTATGGAGATTTGGTAAGCGGATTAGGGTATATAGGTCGGAATACTATTGTTTTGCGATTAATGATACTTAATTTCTTAAGGACGGTAGTGTTCACTCCCATATTGTTATTACTTCCGTACTATACTTCAGAAGCTTTGAATTCAGAAGCAGATGTTGGAACTTTAATGATAATCATGATGGGAATAGCGGGAGTTTTATCTAGTTTATATATATCGACGTTTGGTTATGTGATCAGAAAAGGGTTCATAGGCCCTCTTACGTTGATAGGAGGGGGAATTGTGATACTAACATTAGGAATGTCTAATAGTGTATGGGTATCTGTGCCTATCATGCTTCTATTGGGTATATGCCAGACTCATTTTATAGTTAGCAATCAAACTTTAATCCAAGAGACAGTTACGGATGAGTATAGAGGTAGAGTGTCTAGTGTTTGGCATTATGAACAAGGATTGATTCCATTATCAACATTAATTATTGGTTTGTTAGCTGCTAATCCTTTGTGGGATATTGGAATTTCAAATAGCCTAATTATTACTGGATTATTTACTATAGGTCTTAGTTCGATATTATTATTGTGGTATAAGGATATAGCCCGATTAAAATAAATATTAAGCAATTGGAGGAAGTATGGATATAGGATTTGTGGGTTTAGGCAACATGGGAGGCCCCATGGCAGTCAATATGGCCAAGAAAGGGCATAAATTGACTGTTCATGATTTGAGGAAAGAGTCAGCAATCGAATTACTTGAAATGGGCGCAGAATGGTCAGATACACCAAAAGGAGTGGTGACTAATAATGAAGTCGTATTTACTTCATTGCCAGTTCCTAGAGATGTAGAGACAGTGGTACTCGGAGAAAATGGTATTGTTGAAGGAACTAATGGAGATAATATTTATGTTGATTTATCTACTAATTCACCGACTATCATCCGAAGAATTCATGATGAGTGTGCGCTTAAAGGGATAAAAGTGCTTGATGCCCCAGTGAGTGGAGGCACTTACGGAGCTGCGGAAGGAACACTTGCTGTAATGGTAGGAGGGGATGAAGCAACTTTTAATCAGATTAAGCCTGCGCTAGACGCAATTGGTTCTCATGTCGTATATTGCGGACCGATTGGGAACGGGATGGTTACAAAGATTTGTAATAATCTATTAAGTATGGGTATTGGAGTTCTCATGTCAGAAGCTCTCACTTTGGGTGTAAAAGCAGGTATGGATTTAGAGGTTTTGGCAGATGTCATTACGAATAGCACGGGTGGAAATAAGCGCCTTGCTGACAAATTTCCTAGATTTCTATTTCAGGGGAATTTTGAACCAGGATTCGCAACTGCTTTGGCTGCTAAAGATGTACGATTAGCTACTGATTTAGGAAGAGAATATGGTATTCCCATGGAATTATCTAATTTAGTCGATCAACGACATGTAGAAGCTTTGTTCAGAGGATGGGGACATGAAGATTCAGATGCGGTGGCAAAATTGCAAGAAGAAAAATCTGGAATACAATTGCGTATCAATAAATAATTTATGAAGTTATTTTAAAATAGGAGATTCTTATGGGAAGATTGGACGGCAAAGTAAGTATCGTTACTGGAGCAGGTTCTAGCGGACCAGGAGTTGGTACAGGTAAGGCCACATCTATATTATTTGCGCGAGAAGGCGCGAAAGTTCTTTTGGTCGACATGAATGAGACTGCTGCTGAAGAAACTTTGAATGAAATCATTGCAGAAGGTGGGGTAGCAGCTATATGTAAATGTGATGTTACTTCTGCATCTGAATGCCAAGCTATGTCGGATTATGCAATATCAGAATTTGGGCGTGTTGACGTTTTATTTAACAATGTTGGCATTAGTGGGCCTGGATCTACTACAGACGTACAAGAAGATGTGTGGGATCGAGTTTTAGATATCAATCTAAAAAGTATGATGTTAACTAGCAAATATGTAGTACCCAAAATGATTGAAACCGGAGGTGGTTCAATCATTAATATTTCATCTATAGTTGGGCTTAGATCTGGAGGAGGTAGTCCAAGTATTCCTTATGCAGCATCTAAAGGAGGAGTAATAGCGCTAACAAAATCTATGGCTGTGCAACTGGGAAGAGATAATGTTAGGGTTAATTGTATTGCCCCTGGTCATATATATACTCCGATGGTCGGAGGGAAAATGACTTCAGAAATGCGTTCTAAACGTCGAACTGCTGGCCCTTTAGGCACAGAAGGTACCGCTTGGGATATAGCTTGGGCTAATGTCTTTTTAGCTAGTGATGAATCTAGATGGATATCAGGTATCACTATGCCGATAGATGCGGGATTATTAGCAGCCACTCCTCTTTCAGTATATGACGGAATTAGATCCGAGTAGTTTATAGATCGGGTAGTGGGACAACATCTCCTGTCAGGTTTTGCCAAATCCTAATGCGTGCGGTCATATCTGTGATACGGTCTTTTTGGTTTGGATTATTGAATACATTATTTTCCTCATATGGATCAGCCCTGAGATCAAACAACTCATTTTGATCACCGGAGCAAAGGTTTAATTTCCATCTGTCATGGATGATTGATCTCCACATGGAATGGTTCATACGATCTATCTCAGGTGTAGCTTGTCCTCGGTCAAAATGCCCCTCACGAATCCCATTCCATTCAACTATGACGTTATTCCCGTGAAGGGAGTCAGTTCCATGTAAGACGTTGATACGAGACTCTCCATGCAAATGAGTTGGAATATCTTGACCCAGTAAATCCAGAATGGTTGGGACTAAGTCTATCTGACTAAAGCTTCCTCCAATTTCTGTTTTAGAAGAGGTTATAAATGGAATGGCTATTAGCAGTGGGACTCTAGCGGATTCCTCGTAAAATGATCGTTTTTCTAGCATGGCATGATCTCCAAGTAAATCACCATGGTCACTAGTGAATATTACTATAGTGTCATTAGTAAGATCGGTTTGCTCAAGTGCGGATGTGATTTTCCCTACCATTTCATCAACAAGAGAAACAGTGCCGTAATAATGGGCTCTTAGTTGACGCCATCCTAATTCAGTAGTTACATCTTCTCCTACTGCTGCCCATGTACTCATATATGGATCTTGGGCTGGATCACCTTTTTCCATGTATTGAAGGTAATATTCAGCTTTTAGTCTATTAAGCAGAGATACATTTTCTGGTTTTTTAAGAAAAGTAGGTCCTACTGGTAATTCTTCTGCATCGTAAGTATCTTGCATAGAACCTATATACGGTGAATGAGGTTCTATACAACTTACGTACATTACAAAAGGTTGCTCTTTGTTTTCCTCGATAAATTCTGCAGCTTTATCTCCTAAGTATGGAGCCATTTGATACTCCGCTGGAAAGGATACTAAGTTGTTATGAGTAAATGTATCGACTTTACCACCTGTTTTGTCAGGAGTGAACCCATTGTCTACAAGGTGTTGATGATAATCACTTCGGTTAGAAATTGGACCTCCTCTTACAAATTTTCCTTCATATCCATCTTCTGTACTAATCCATGTACTAAAACCGTGCTGAGCAGTATCCCCGTGCCCTAAGTGCCACTTACCGAAATAGCCACAAATGTAATCAGAAGAGATCATTTCTGCTATTGATTGGACATTATCAGATAATTCAATCCCATTTAATACTGGACCAGCAGCATGAGGATAGAGACCTGTCATTATGGATGCTCTTGAAGGAGTGCAAACGGGTTGCGTTACGTATGCATTTTCAAACACAAAACTTCTATTTGCTAATTTGTTAAGGTTAGGAGTTTTGATCCAGTCGTTGCCATAACATGCCATAGTATCTTGGCGTTGCTGATCGCTAAAAATGAATACCAGGTTAGGTTTCTTACTCATCTAATTTGTTCCTCCATTCGTGATGTGATTAGATTATTTGATATCCTTGACGCATCTAAATCCTAGGTTTCCAGTGGAGCTGTCTGGAGTATTTGAACTCCGGGCAGCGACTCTATACCTGTTACAGTAAGAATCATGGCAAAGGTATGAACCGCCTTTTATGGTTTTGTGGCTACCAGAGGTGGGGCCGTTGGGGTATTTTCGTACAGACTCGGTTGTGTGTGTGCTCGTAAACCAATCTGAGCACCATTCCCAAACGTTGCCAGACATGTTATACAAACCATAATTATTTGGTGGGTATGTTCCAACTGGAGCGGTGCCAACAAAACCATCTGATTGTATGTTTTTATTTGGAAATCTTCCTTCCCATATGTTGCACATATGTTTGTCATTATGTGTTAATTCGTTACCCCAAGGATATAACATTTGGTTTAGTCCGCCTCGGGAACAGTATTCCCATTCTGCTTCTGTAGGAAGTCGCTTCCCAGCCCAATTGCAATATTCTATTGCATCGTTCCATGAAATGTGGACTACAGGATGATTACTTCGATTTTCAATGTTTGAATTTGGTCCTTCAGGGGCAAACCAATTTGCTCCTTCTACGACAGACCACCATGGGGTACCTGGTGGATGTGTGATTACGGTTTTTGCCACATTAACTGATAAGAAATCATGAAAAACGAATGACCATCCATATCTTTCAGCTTCTGTTATGTAGCCCGTTTGTTCAACAAAGGCTCCAAATTGGCGATTGGTTACAGCGTAAATATCCATGTATATAGATTGAACAGTTACTTTTCGGATGGGGGTTTCTCCATCTTCTGGATACCCTATTAGTTTGTTGGTTCCCATATTGAAATTCCCTTTTGGAATTAGGGACATGGAGCTAAGATTGGCTGTGTTGGAGGGATTGAGGTTGCTGCTCTGAGACCTAACATTGCTAGTTGTTACATTTAGAGAATTTCTCGTGGCAACACAACAATTGGGTTTATTCATGATCGTGTCCTACGTGTAACTAGCCAGATAGCTGTAGCAGTTATCGAAATGAATAAAACGATAGCTGCGGATATTTGTGCATTTGGTGTTAGGTAACGTGATTCCCTTAGAGTAACTGTTATTCTGGAATCGATTTTAGCATCTATCTTTTTGTTAGCATTTTGCGGTTCATTTGTATATTTGTTGTGAACTGTTCCTAGATTTTCTATTGATTTAAATATAGTAGGGAATGATCCTCGTTTGATTATCACTGTTAACTCTAAGCTTTGTACACTATTTGAATAATCGGAAGATATATAATCTACTTTACCACCATCATTTTCCACAAGGGTTTTGATCTGTTCCATATTATTTCTAGGACTGGACGTGATTAGTTCTATTAGTCCGTATGGGGGAGATGTGTTATTAGCGTAGGCTGTGACGAGATTTATATTTATAGTAGACATTGTGATTTTCCCGTCGTAGTATTTCAGCTTTCCTTGCAGGGATTCTATTTCTGATCGAATTCGGGACAACTCGCGTTCAATCGCTATAATATCGGAAATAGTTTCTGAATTATCTAATAATTTGAGCAAATTATTTTCTTCTCTAGTATAGCTTTTGAGGCGAGCATTTAAGTCTATCAATTGTTCAGAGACATCCTCGGAACCAATTGATTTGTTCAATACTATACCTAATGTTTCTAGGTTTGATATGACATATTTGAATCTTTCCTGAGGTACTCTTACAGTAAGGTTTGCACTTTGATTATAGTCAGTTCCATAGCTGTTTAAGTGTTCAATGTAACCTTGCTCTTGGTCAATAAGATTTTCGATTTTATTTAAATTGTCTGTTACTGAGTTAACTTCAACTGTCAGAGAACCTGTATGAATTTCAGCAGAGTTATAATTACCAACTATTGGAGTATTTTGTGTTTCTACAGAATTAGACATTAGACTGATTTCTGCGCTTCTAGAAGTTGGTGGTGATGGTTGGAAAGCTTCATCAATAACATAGCCAGTAGATATCTCAGGTATCTCATCCTTGGATGTTGCTCCTAAGGAGCATCCAAGGATGAATATCAGTAAAGGAGTTATTAGTATGTAAGTTACTGATTGGGTGACTTTAGTCATTAATTACTCTTCATCTGGATGAGTGCTTATGAACCTACCCGCTTTAGTAGCGTCTATTGATGCTCTAAGTTCCACGCCTGCAGCTTCCTCTTGAAGTTTTGTGGTAATGCTGCTGTCAGATTCAGCCCAACCTCGGTTTAAGCATGAAGCAGAAATTTGTTCTGCTAAGTTCGCAATTGGCATAGGCACATTATATTCTCTGCCTAATTCCGTAGCTAGAGCTATATCTTTGTGAGCTAATTGCAGTGCAAAAGATGCGGGCTCATAATTCCCGGTGAATGCCATTCTGGGTAATCCTTCATGCAATACTCGCATTCTTCCAAGAGAACCACGTCTTATAGCTTCCCAAAGAAGTTCTAGGTCCACCCCGGCTTTGACTCCCAAAGTTAATCCTTCTACTATAGCCTGTCTGACTCCATGCCCAATCATGTTATGGGCCAATTTTGCTACAGTGCCAGCGCCTATTTCACCACAATATGTAACCTTATCTCCGAAAGAATCCAGTAATGGCTTTACTTTGTCGTATATTTCTTTGTCTCCGCCGACCATGACTGCTAAATTGCCACTAGCAGCTCCGGTTTTGCCTCCACTCACTGGTGCATCAAGTACATAGGCACCTTTCTCTCTGTATATTGGTTCAAGTTCACGTATTAAAGTGGGTCTACTAGTGGAAAGATCTATGTAAATAGTTCCTGGTTGTATACCTTCTAGAATACCTTCTTTTGTTTTTGATACTAATTCAACTTCTTTGGGGCCCGGAAGGGATGTGAACACCACATTGCAACGAGCAGCTACATCTGCCGGAGAACTTCCAAGAGCAGCTCCATTCTCTAGTAATGGCTTGGTCATTTCCTCACGGAGGTCATAAACTACCATTGGATATCCTGATTTTTGGATGTTGAGCGACATCCCATTTCCCATGTTTCCTAGTCCTATAAATCCAACCGTTTCCATACTAATTCTCCTCTGGTATTGATATTGGAATTGTAGTTAAATGATATCCCCTGGTCAATAAAAGATTTGGTTGTAAACATGGTAGGCCAGAGATAGAATGAATTTGGTTGGCAAAGGAGGTATTTAAATGTATATAAAAGAAGTGTTGAGTTTGGAACAGGTCAGGCGATCAATGAACGCCATGATTGATGTGGCATTGAAAGAACCTAATAGACCTATAGCAATAGCTATACTTGATGATAATACTAATTTATTGAATTACGCACGAATGGATGGTTGCAGATTAAATCCTCAAGGAGTAGCCATAAGGAAAGCCTATACTGCAGTAATGTTTGGACAAAATTCTTCTGATTTTGCGCAGAGATTAAAGAATGAAAATAGACAGGTCACAGATTTTGGCAACCCAAGTTTGGTAGCTGTAAAAGGTGGAGTAGTTGTTATGAGTAGTAATGGCGATATTCTGGGTGGAATAGGCGTGAGTGGACTAACTGCTGAGGAAGATGAAGAAATAGCATTACTGGGACTAAAAGCCTTAGATATATAACAATATGAAAAAGGAAGATTATTATGGAATTTAAATCAGGAATTATTGATACATTTGTTGGTACAGGAGAACTTGGTGACAGAGGAAATGGAGGACTACATAATCTTGCAGAACTTAATGAGCCATTCATGTGCGCATTTGACTCTAAAGGAGACTTGTATTTTTGTGAGAGTAGAGGAAACAGGGTTAGAAAAGTTGATATGCTGACTGGTATAGTTAGTGGTATAGCTGGTACTGGTGAGATTGGTTATACAGGAGATGAAGGACCAGCGACTGAGGCTACTTTCAATGAACTCTATGGTCTTCAAGTAGATATTAATGGTGATATATATGTTGTTGATCGATTGAACAGTGTTGTACGTAAGATTGACCAATCAACGGGTCTTATAAATACTGTGGCGGGAACAGGAGATGCAGGATATTCAGGAGATGGTGGTCCGGGAGATAAAGCTATGTTAAATGAACCGAATGACTGCTTTCTAGATGGCAAAGGAGGACTCCTAATCGCAGATGTTCAAGATCAGCGAATACGCAGGTTAGATTTAGGAACAGGAATAATTACAACTTTTGCGGGTAATGGTGAAACCGGGCGTGAAGGTGATGGTGGCTTAGCGACAGATGCAAGCATATTTGGTGCTAGAGCAGTTTGTACAGATTCTAGTGGCAACACATATATATGTGAACGCAATGGTAATGGTATTAGGGTTGTAGATACACAAGGAATCATTCATACGTATGCAGGCACAGGAGAAAGAGGATATGAAGGAGATGGAGGCCTTGCTTTAGAGGCTACTTGGGGTGCTCCCAAGGCAATCAGATGTGATGGTAAGGACAATTTAGTAGTAGTTGATACAGAGAATCATGCAATTCGAATAATCGACAAAGACACTAAGCAAGTTATCACTGTTGCTGGGGGTAAATTGGGTGGCGAAGGAGACAAAGGATCTGCAACAGATGCAGGATTAGATAGGCCTCATGGATGTGACATAGATTCTAATGGGAATATTTTTATAGCCGACAGTAATAATCATCGTATTAGGGTTGTAGGAGCTTAATTTAAATCACTTTAATCTTTCTGTTAGTGATTCAGGCAAATCCTGGAATCTTTGTTGGAATCTAGTGGGACTTGAATCATTAACATGATAAGTAGATCGTTCTAGCAAAGCTACTCCATTTATAAAGTCACTTTCATGGATGTACTCTGCTAATATTTGTTCGTTGTCTCCGCCATTGTGATAATTACCCAAAGGGAAGGCCATGCCAGTTGTTTGGTACCCTTCACTCCAAAAAGCGCTAGCTTCACATACTCCTCCACTCATTAGTTGCCTTTGGCATCTAAAATTAGTATCTGATTCGGTTAAGAATTCTTTGGCTTTGATCAAAATGGATTCTGCTTCATTGTCAAAAGTTGTACCGGCATCTCCAACACGTATTACTGGTCCTTTTCCGACTTCTGCACCTGGTAAAGTCCTGCTGGCTTCTATTGAAACAATGAAAGTAGATTTAGGAATTAGTCCTGATTTTGCTAATAATCTAGCTCCCACTAAACCGACTTCTTCTGCACAAGTGAAAATTCCGTATATTGGTTGATTATCTTTTGAAGTTATACGCTTCTGTAATATTGATATCATGGCTGCGCAGCCAGCTAGATCATCCAGTGCTCTCATGTTGATTATGTTAGATTTGAGTTCAAAGTCGACCAGATTAAACACAGTAGCTACGGGCAGGTTATTAATAGCTACAGGGTCTTCAGTAGATACTAGAAGTGTTGAATCATCAGTTGGGTTTGGCCCAATTATGTGTGCCTTGTATCGTGTTTGTGGATCTATAACGATTTCCAGTTCAACACCTGGATTTTTGCCATAACCTGGGATTCCTCCTAATGGCTTCGCAATCATGTATTCTGAAGTCTGGTCGATAATTTCGAATCCAGGATGATCCATGTGAGCGATAAAAGCGATTGGCCTATCGGAGGTATTATTAGTGTTGATACTGGCTATGATGTTATTGTAAGTATCTTTACTCCACGGGATATTAGATTCATCCAATATCTTACAGATCTTTTCAGACATCCAATGTTCATGGAATGATACCGCTGGTATTGCCCCCAATTCTGACAGTGTTTTTAATGATTCGTCCATTATTAGAATTCCCTATGATTTATATATTGAACTAGAGTGATATGAGCCTACATGGTAACATACGATATAAATAGGTATTTATCACTGAATAGAGGTATATTTTGTTAAAGCAATTTAAAGTTAATCCCGAAGATTCTTTGCTGGTCCAATCCGAAGATTTAGGAAATTTGGTATCAGCAATCTTTCAAAAAATGGGTGTGTCGAAAGAGGACGCAGATTTAGGAGCGGATGTATTGGTGTCGGCAGATTTGAGAGGAGTTGATTCCCACGGAGTATCAAATATGTTGCGTAATTATGTAAATGGATATACGTCGGGTCAAATCAACCCAACTCCGGATATGAAAATAATCAAAGAAAGTCCAGCTACTGCGAATATCGATTCTGATAGAGGCCTAGGGATAATCACAGTGCCTAAAGCAATGGATATAGCAATTGAGAAAGCCAATACTGTCGGCGTGGGCATGGTTACTATAGGAAATGCTAGGCACTTGGGCATGGCATCTTACCATGCTATGAGAGCTTTAGAACATGACATGATCGGAGTGTGTATGACTAGCTGCCCTCCATCAGTGTTACCAACTTATGGAGCAGAACCAAGGTTAGGTACTAATCCAATAGCGATGGCTGTACCAGCAAAAAATGATCATCCATTCGTGTTTGATGCAGCTACGAGTGCGGTAGCCAGCAATAAAATTGGTATTGCTCGTCGTTTAGGAGCTAAGTTAGAACCGGGTTGGTTAGCTGATGAGTTTGGTACACCGATTATGGAAACTATGGAAGTTCCAGAAAAATATCAGTTACTCCCTGTGGGTGCGACTAGAGAACTGGGGTCTCATAAAGGTTACGGTTTATCTTGTATAGTAGATATACTTGGAGGGGTTTTGACCGGATTTGGTTACGGAGCCAGTCCTGGCAGACCGAATTTTGGTCATTATGTTGCTGCATATAAAATTGATGCTTTCACTGATGTTGATGATTTTAAATCTACAATGGATGAATGGATGTACATGATGAAAAATACAAAACCAGCTCCAGGAGAAGAGCGAGTTATGGTGGCTGGTCAACCAGAGCATGAAATGGAATTAATTCGTTCAAAAGAAGGGATCCCGCTACATCAAGAAGTGGTTGACTGGTTTAAAGATATTTGTGGTGAGTTGTCTGTAGAGTTTTCATTAGGGTAATTCTTTAACGATAAAAAATGAAATTATTAAAAATAATCCTTATAGTCATTGGGATATTAGTAGTGTTGAGATTTCTTGCGCCTACTACGTTACCTAAAATATTTACTTACGCTTTTAGTTCTGGATTATCAGTCAGTCGCTCTCAATTTGAGCTAATACTAATAGGGGTGGTAGTGATAATTTTGCTTTTGGTTTTTAGAGTTTTTAGAATGAGGAAATGATTGTTTTAAGTTATTTAAGAAAATCATTTACAATTTTTATAAATTTATCTGTCTGTTCCATTTGAGGTAAATGACCACAATCATCAATAATATTTAACTGTGAATTAGGAATAGATGAATGAAACATTTGTGCGCATTCCAAAGGAATTAGAGCATCATTTGCACCCCATATGATTTGCACAGGCTTGTTAACCCTATTTAAAGTGTGTTGGAGCTTAGGGTCAAACATATAAGGTTTCCAGCATAATCGTACTGCAGTTTCTCTGTTTTTATCTGCAATGTACTGTGGGTTGAAGTTCCCCGTTGATCCAGTGATATAGTAAGTCCCTGAAGGTGCTTCAGAATCCCCAAAGACTTTTTCAAATTCAGGGACATTGTTCACATTTTTCACCATTAATTCTGCAACTTGCTGTGGAGTAAGCAAGAATATGTCTACAATATCTTTATTTTGGGGTTTTATACCAGCAGAATCTACTAGAATGGCTTTATTGAATAAATTTGGAGAGACTGATAATAATTCTGCTGTTAGCCATCCCCCAATCGAAAATCCCATGACATTACAATTTTCTAATTGTAATTCTTCTATCAACCAACTATAAAAAAATGTTAAGTCTGTCATACTTTGGATCCATTCAGGCTTTTCAGAATTACCAAAACCTGGATGAGATGGTATGTATACAGTGAATTCTTCTGCTAGCTCTTGAGCATATTTGAGCCATCCCAAACTACCGTCTGTCCCATGAAGTATCAATAAAGGATCTCCAGAACCACCTTTTAGCATTTCAATTTGAGTATTGCAAATAGTTATGTTTTCCAGTGTAAAATCTGCGGCCATGCGTATATTGCTCCATCTTTATATAGTGAGGTAATCCTAAAGGTGATTAGTTTTTGGGTCAAGTTGAGTATGAGTGTATTTTGGTATGAATGAGTGACATATTTGGTGAAATATCTAAATAGAGTTACAATCTAATAATAGCTATTTTAGTTATAAGTTTTCAGTGAGATTAATAGAGGTTAATGTTGGCTAAAATATTAGTTGCTGATTCGATTTCTCAACAAGGCATCGCCATACTCGAACAAAACCATGATGTTGATATTAAAACAGGATTATCATCTGAGGAACTAATAGAAATTGTGAATGATTATGAAGGACTTATCGTTCGCAGTGAAACTAAAGTAACGGAAGAGATAATCTCAGCGGCAAGTAAGCTACGAGTGATAGCTAGAGCCGGTATTGGAATTGACAATATAAATGTTACAGCAGCTACAAATGCAGGAATAGCTGTAATTAATGCTCCTACTGGCAATATTATTGCGGCTGCTGAACATACGATAGGATTTTTGATAGCTAGCGCACGGCATATACCTCAAGCGGCTGCATCCATGAAATCAGGTTTATGGGAAAGAAGTAGATTCATGGGAATTGAGCTTAAGGGCAAAACATTAGGGATAATCGGTGCCGGTAAAGTTGGTTCTGAGGTGGCAAAAAGAGCAAAAAGTTTTGATATGAGGGTCATCGCATGCGATCCATTCATAAGCTCGGAAAGAGCTAACAGGCTGGGGATGGAATTGGTCGATCTGAATGATTTGTTAATCTCTAGCGACTTCGTAACAATACATACCCCTTACATGGCTTCAACTGAAAAAATGATATCTAGTGAGCAAATTTCCTTGATGAAAAATGGGGCAAAATTAATAAATGTAGCCAGAGGAGAAGTGATTGATGACGATGCCCTTTTGCAAGCTTTAGACTCTGGGAAGATATCAACAGCAGCATTGGATGTTTTTAGAGATGAACCAGAAATTGATGTTCGATTAACAGAGCATCCAAATGTTATATCCACTCCACATTTGGGTGGATCTACTATGGAAGCACAACATGCTGTCGCGATAGAAGTTGCTGAACAATTGGTGGATATTTTGAAAGGATCTTTCGGAAAAAATATAGTCAATGCCCCGATGTTGGGTCCTGAAAATCAGTCTGTGGTTTCTCCAATGATACCGGTAGCTGAAATGATAGGCAGATTGTCTATCGGGCTTTCTGAAGGACAATTTCGATCTATTAGCTTACTTTATGAAGGTGAAATATCTGAATACGATACTTCAGTACTGAAGTCTGCATTTTTAGCTGGGTTCATACAAGGGACAACTAATGAACAAGTGAATGCTATTAATGCCCCTTTGATAGCTAGTGCTAGAGGCTTGGAAGTAATTGAACAAAAAGTACCTAAAGAAGGTGAGTATTCTAGTTTAATAACTGTAATTTTAAACACTTCTTACGGTCAAATTTTATTATCTGGAGCTTCTTCAAGAGATGAAGTGCACTTAGTTAGATTTAATGAGTACTGGTTGGACATAGTACTTACAGGACCTTTCCTATTATTCGTTGAAAACGATGATAGACCTGGATCTATTGGTGCAGTTGGGACTGTTGCTGGTAGACATAATGTAAATATTAATTTCATGGAAGTAGGCAGAGTGGATTTGAGAGGAAAGGCTATGATGGTTTTAGGTATAGATGATTATGTACCTAATGCGATGCTAGAAGAAATGAGAGGCTTGCAACAAATACATAGTGTAAGATTGGTTCGAACTACTTAGAAATAAATACAGGAGAGGAGAAAATGGCGGATAAAATAGGAATTATGGGATCAGGAGCTTTGGGCAGTTATGTAGCTGCTTTTTTAGCTAAGGAAGGAGAAGATGTAACTATCGTTGATATGTGGCCGGAACATGTTAATACTATTAATGAAAAAGGCCTCCACGTAACAGGCAGCCAAGGCCCATTTACTGTACCTATAAAGGCAATGCACTTGACTGATGCCCAATCGATATACGACAAATTTGATTACGTATTTATATCTATGAAATCTTATGATACGGAGTGGTCAACCTATTTTATTGATAGGTATGTTAAACCCGAAGGGTTTTTTATATCACTGCAGAACTGTTGGAACGACACAGTGATTGCATCTATAGTCGGAGCCGAACGCTCTCTAGGGTGTATAGCATCTCATATTGAGGTGGCTTTATGGGAACCGGGTCATGTTACCAGAGGTGGACAGGTTGGCCGAGATCACGGTCATGTAGTTTTTAGAGTTGGAGAACATCATGCTGAGATTACCCCTAGGACAGAAATGATTGCTAATAAATTGAATTGGATTGATGCAGCATACGCAACCGATAATTTATGGGGTGAGCGTTGGGCTAAATTGTGCCAAAATTCGATGGGGAACGCTATATCTGCAATGTCAACATTAGGCTCGCAAGATATGGCAGATGATCCTAGGTGTAGATTAATACGGATTCATTTAGCAAAAGAAGCTGCAATGGTCGGATTAGGGCAGGGCTTTAATGTTGTTGAAATTAATGGAACCCCTGCTGAGACTTGGGCAGACGCAGATAAAGGTGACGTATTTGAAGAATTAGACGACATGATGTCTCAGAAAGGTGGAAGAGTTAACTGGTTGGCTTCAATGGCTCAAGACGTTCATAAAGGTAGACATACAGAGACAGATTTCATGAATGGATTAGTATGTAGGAAAGGTGATGAACTAGGCATTGAGACACCGTTTAATGACGCTATTGTTGATGCAATGCATTCTATTGATGATGGGACATTGCCAGCCGGGCCGACTAATGTTGATTTGATTATTAGATCAGTTGGCAGGTAGTTGTATATTAAAATAGAGCCTGCTGGATTTTCCATGCATAGTATCACGCTTGTTTTTGATCTTGATAGCATTGATACCGAAGATGCGGAGATAAAAGATTATTTACGAGACAATCAACTGTCCCCGAGAAATACATACACAGATGTTTATGAAGACAAGAATAATTGTCATGTAATGGAATTTGGAGGCTGTTACTTGGGACGGCATTTGGAGGCAATCGCATTTATACAAAGAGACTTCGTGGAAGTAGAACTTTTAACGAACTTTTTGGAAGAAAATGTTGAGTTCGATCAGTATTTGATCCCAAAGAATCAAATGATAACTCATCTGGTTTCTCGTCTTAGAACAAAAGATTCTTTTGTTGTGAAGAATGATGAATTATGTGTGAGCTTAAGTAAGTTAGATGTAGACCGTGAAATAAAGGAAATTGTTTAGAGTTGGAGCGGGCGATGAGGATCGAACTCACATAACTAGCTTGGAAGGCTAGGGCTCTACCATTGAGCTACGCCCGCGAATATAAACTTTAACGGGATACGATTATAAACGTTTTTGTCGATTTTTTGAACATTGTAGTTGTTTAATTGTGGGACAGTACTTTCGCAACAACATCGCCGATATCAGCGGGAGTAGGAATAATATGACATCCTGCGTCTTTGAGCGCTGCTACTTTTGAAGCTGCTGTAGCTGTAGATCCAGTGATTATAGCTCCCGCATGTCCCATTCGTTTACCTGCTGGAGCAGTTGCCCCAACAATTAAACTGCATACTGGTTTGTTAATATTGTGCTTAATGTGTTCAGCTGCTTCTTGTTCCATGGTTCCTCCGATTTCACCTATAAATACGATGATATCGGTATCGGGATCGTCTTCGTATAAATTTAATATATCTATATAATTAGTTCCAATAATAGGATCTCCTCCTATTCCAACACAGCTTGATTGTCCTATGCCTAGTGATGTTAACTGGTGTACTGCTTCATATGTGAGGGTTCCACTACGAGATACTACGCCCACGTTACCTGGTTTATGTATCGCACCTGGCATTATACCTACTTTGCAACGATCTGTTGGATTGATTGCTCCTGGGCAATTAGGACCAATAAGGCGAACGGGTTTGGATTGTACATAACGGATGGTTCCAACCATGTCGTTTACAGGGATTCCTTCTGTTATGCAGATTATTAAAGGAATTTCATTGCTAGCCGCTTCGCATATAGCATCTGGTGCAAAAGCGGGGGGGACAAATATTAGAGATACATTAGGGTTTGTTGCTTCTTTGGCTTCCGAAACTGTATTGAAGATGGGAACAGTATCATTGAATTTTTGTCCTCCTTTACCTGGAGTGACTCCTGCTACAACATTAGTTCCATATTCGATTCCTGTGGTGGCATGGAAACTGCCTTCTTTACCAGTTATCCCTTGTACCATTATTCTTGATTCTTTATTTAGTAATATTCCCATTCTAATTATCCTGGAGTGTGCTGATTGCCAATGCTGCTTCAGATAGGGTTTCAGCAAATGTGACATTTAATCCAGATGTTTTGAGAATCTGTTGCCCTTCGTCCACGTTGGTACCCAACATTCTTACGACAAGTGGGAGTTGGGATTTGGTACGCTCATAAGCTGATACAATTCCATCGGCTGCTATATCACATCTTAGTATTCCTCCAAAAATATTGACAAGCACTTTAGTTACTTTAGGGTCAGATAAAATGATTGATACAGCTTTAGCAACTTTTTCTATGTCTGCTCCACCCCCTACATCTAGGAAATTAGCAGGAGAAGCTCCAGCTTGATTAGTTACATCCAGTGTGGCCATAGCCAGTCCAGCGCCATTCACTAAACATCCTACGTTACCTGAAAGATTAACATAGGCTATTCCCAGATCAGTTGCTTC